>Ga0209480_10000090_pt1 | contig 86657 bp, 69 predicted proteins | sample JI61114C2DNA_FD_187501 | JGI IMG/M metagenome (GOLD analysis project Ga0209480, IMG submission 187501) | Wastewater effluent complex algal communities from Wisconsin, to seasonally profile nutrient transformation and Carbon sequestration -... | ecosystem: Engineered > WWTP > Effluent > Algae...
AACACCATGAATAACTGGCTTAAAAATACCTGGGCCAGTTTGAATACTATTAACACCTGAAACTTCTTTCAATGATTCGCCCAAACTTTTGCCAGCTACTTCGGCCAATTGCTTTTCATTGAGCTGGGTAAAATTATTTGCATACTCGATGTGTGCAGCATCATGATGCGCTGTGACTATAACGGCATTCAATTCCTTTGCCTCTTCCTTAAGTTCAATTAACCGATTAACCGAACCTAAAATCTGAAGATTAAATTCCAAATCCTGATAGCCAACATACTGCACCCGAACTTTATATTCTCCCGCGCAGATGTTTTCAATTCTGAAATTACCCGATAGATCAGTAGCCTGACCCAACTGTTGAGGCAATAAAATAATAGTTGCGCCAATGATGGGTTGCTTGGATTCGTCCTGAATGTGACCTGTGAAAATTCCTTTACAAGTATTTTGAGAATTGACGCATGTGCATATATGCAAAGCCAGTAATACGATGATTGTTCTTTTTATAAGCATTAGTAAATTGGATAGAACCCAGCAGGGCTTTCTTCGAAGACCCACAAAAATTAATTGTTACTTAGATAAGCAATTAAACTAACGGTGGAGCCCTAGAAGGAAGGTTACTGTCGAGGCGAATAACTAAAACAGCAATTCGTCTTACAACAGTGCCTGCATCCACTAGTATGAATTCACATGAAGACTTAAACGAAGCTAGGTGATCGGAATGAGTGAGCGCGTGACACAACTTGCATTTGTCGAGTTTAGCAAGATGCGATTTATGAGCACAATTGGTTTCCTTTTCTTGATGATAAATACTTCGATGACAAGAGTTCTTTTCCTGATCACTCGTGTGAACAACAATAGCCTCTTGCGGATGAAAAATTTTATGAAAGGCTTCAACCGGTGCATTACCAACTAAATAAGAGGCCGCCAATAAAACAATAGCAGTGTATTTAATAACACCGATAAGGTTTTTAGCAATTGCTCTTATATATAATGATTGAGGCACCTTCCTTTTTAATAAATCTAAAAGTAACAATTATTGGTTCTATCACAAAACAAAAATACACCTGTGGATAGAACAGAGAAACTATCTCAAAACTCAAGGCTTTATAACCTGAGAGTTGTTAGCTTTACTATAATGTCAGCTAACAGGAAAATAAAAACGTATTCAATCTCTCTTAAAAATTCGCAATTTTCAATACTGTTAATTGTTCTAATGTCTGCATGCGTAGATAGAATTGACTTTGATACCGGAATAACAACTTCATTTCCTATTGTTATTGAAGGTGGCATCTCCGACCAGCTAGGACCTTATAAAGTACGAATTTCAAAAGCCTATGATATTGAATCAAAATACTCAATTAAGACACCAATCGATGTTTCAAATGTTTCGATATCCGATGGACACGGAACCATTGAAAATCTGACGCGATCAGATGCAGGAGAATACAGTAGTAGTATAGATGGAATTCGGGGAGTTATTGGAGAGGCATATTCTGTGCGCGTTGAATTAAGAGACGGGAGAATTTATGAATCTATACCTGATACATTATACGAAGCAGGTAGTATAGATAGTGTCTACTATAACTTTATAGAAACCAAAGGAGTTGATGATGTTTCCAATTATGGTTTTGATTTGTTTTTTAATTCGACTTCTGGAAATCGAAAAGATTATTATTTTCTATGGAAATTTACAGGCACATTTAGAGCAGACACAAATCCTGAATTGGGTAACCCACTTCGAGACGGATGTCAGAGGTACAATGGAAAATGTAATTGGCTTCCGATTTGTACTGGGCTTTTAAATGTTGCTTCCCCAGATTATCCTCCCTCTTTCGAAAGAATAGCACCCTGCACATGCTGCCGATGTTGGTACAATATCTATAATGAGAAGCTTCTACTTAGCGATAGTTATCTAACACGATTAGGTCGCTTCACTGGGGTTAAGTTAGCAACCGTACCGCTTAATGGATGGATCTTTCAAGATAAACTTCGAGTTGAAATTAGTCAGTTGAGTTTATCGAGGGATGCATTCCTTTTTTGGAAGTCAATTAAAGACCAAAAGGATGCCGTTAATAGTTTATTCCAGCCTGTTACAGGAAAAATTGTTAGTAACTTCAAACAACTTACGGGAGCTACGAGTCCAGTGTATGGATTTTTTTATAGCTCTTCACAGTCCGCAAAATCATTGTTCATTTCTAAACAGGATGTGCCAAATGTAAACCTCATACCGGCAATTCCTGTATCGACTGAAAGCTGCCTCAGTCTATTCCCAAACAGTACAACGGAACGACCTTTATTTTGGATCGACTGATTAAGGGTAAACCCTGAAGAAATTATTTTTATTAGGCTGCTTCATGCTTATCATAGAAGGTGTTACGTTGATAAGGTAGATTTAAAAATTTTAGATTAGTCTAAATATTTTTTTATGTAGTTCTAATTAAATAGATTTGCTGATCTAAAAATGAAACTAACAATCAGCATAGCCTTTATTCTTAGCAGCTCATGGGTTTGGGCGCAGTTAGGCTCTATTTTAGGATCAGTGCAGAGCAAGGGAGAACCCACCGAGTTTGTAAATGCTGCTATTGTTGGATTGCAAAAAGGTGCCAGCACAAATGATGATGGTAAATTTTTAATTGAGAATATTCCGATTGGAACCCATCGTCTAAAAATTTCCGGCATTGGTTATCAAACCAAAACGATTGAGGTGGTTATAACTCCAAACTCAACTACTCACGTAAATGTGGATTTACAAGAAGATATTTCGCAATTGGAGGCCGTTGTTGTAACGGGCACCATGAAGGAGGTTTCAAAAATGAACTCACCCATTCCTATTGAAGTATATACGCCCTCATTCTTTCTAAAAAATCCAACACCCAACATCTTCGAAGCATTGTCTATGGTTAATGGGGTGCAACCTCAAATAAATTGTAATGTGTGCAACACAGGTGATATACACATCAATGGATTGGAAGGACCTTATACCATGATCTTGATTGATGGCATGCCAATCGTGAGTAGCCTGGCAACAGTATATGGATTAGCGGGTATTCCAAACAGTTTAGTTAAACGCATGGAAATTGTGAAAGGCCCGGCTTCAACGCTTTACGGATCGGAAGCGGTAGGTGGGGTCATTAATATTATCACTAAAGAGCCATCCGCTTTGCCAACGCTTAAACTGGATGCTTTTGGTACTACTGTTGGTGAATATAATCTTGATATTTCTTCCGGAGTTAAAGTTGGTAAATCAAATAGTTTGTTTGGAGTCAACTATTTTCTATACAATCAAAAGCGAGACATTAATAACGACAACTTTACCGATATCACGTTACAGAACAGAGTTTCACTTTTTAATAAATGGAGTTTTAATCGATCATCTGGTAAAAACTTTTCACTAGCAGGAAGATACGTTCATGAAAATCGCTGGGGCGGAGAGTTACAATGGACTCCTGAGTTTCGTGGACGTGATCAGTTTTATGCCGAATCGATTTATACGAATCGGGCAGAACTAATTGGAAATTATCAGTTCAATGCGACTACACCATTTCATCTCGACTTTTCCTATAACTATCACAAGCAAGATTCTTATTATGGCATTGTAAAATATTTGGCCTACCAGCAAGTTGCGTTTACACAGTTGCGTTGGAATAAAAAAATTGGGAAACATGATTTGCTAATTGGAATTCCTATTCGATATATCTATTATGATGATAACACAACGGGGACTTCCAAAAGCTCTGGCACTAACGACCCAAATGTTACTTTCCTTCCTGGAATTTTTCTTCAAGATGATATAGAACTTTCGCCAAAGCTTACCACTCTTGCAGGCTTGCGGTATGATCGACATAATGTGCATGGCAACATCTGGACACCTCGCTTAAGTTTTAAGTACTCCCCTAACCTCAAAAACACACTTCGCCTTACAGGTGGCAGCGGTTATCGCGTAGTAAATTTATTTACGGAAGAGCATGCTGCGTTAACTGGTTCACGTGAAGTAGAAATTCTGCGCGACTTAAAACCTGAGCAATCATGGAATGCTAATTTAAATTATGCGCACAACATTATCTTGCCGGAAGGATTCATCAGGCTGGATGCCAGTTTATTCTATACCTACTTCACCAATAAAATTGTTGGCGATTTTATAACCGATCCAAACAAAATAATTTACGACAACTTAGATGGGCATGCGGTATCGCGCGGAATTACTATTAATGCCGATGTGTCGCTGGCCAACAGTTTAAAAATTATTGCAGGCCTTACGTGGATGGATGTCTATCAGATTAAAAATAGAGAAGAAGTAGAAACCAAAATACCACAAGTGCAAGCTCCGCATTTCTCGGGCACCTTTACCGTTAGCTATACGCTCGCACCAAGTAATATCATCTTAGATTTAACAGGTCGCATAACCGGCCCCATGTTGCTTCCCGTTGTGCCGAATGATTTTAGAGCAGCCGAGTCTCCTTGGTTTGGTTTAATAAACCTTCAGGCCAGTAAAGTGCTTACCAAAAATCTAGAGGTTTATGGCGGTGTAAAAAACCTTCTCAATTTTATTCCTAAAAATCCATTGCTCCACCCAGACGATCCTTTTGATAAGGCCGGTGGAAAATATTTTGATGCTAACGGTAACCCTCGGCCAGATACAAATCCTTATGGTTATTCATTTGATACCACATACAATTATGCACCTTTGCAAGGTGCAAGAGGAGTAGCTGGCCTTAGATGGACGATTGATTAGTCTCTTAAGCACTGCATAAATGTTGTGCTTATCAGTAATCGGCAAAACTTATTTCTTTAAGATCAAAATGTTGTTCGCCTGCATCGGTTTTAACTATCAATCGACCACGCTGATCGATGCCAACAATTTTGCCACTCAACTCACCGTTCGAAATTTTAAACTTATGTTGTTCCCCAATCCTGTAAAGGTTGCTCATATAATCTGCTTCAAGCGTTTCAATTTTTCCTTCGCGTAATTGCAAGTATCTAATCTCAACACATTGCAAAAGGTTTTGGAGTTCAGTTTGCAAATCATAATCATGACCTTCCACCAATTTTAATGAAGTTGCTTTGGTAGATTCAAATTCTGTTTGGTTAATGTTAAAGCCTATTCCAATAATAGCGTTCTGAATAGTTTCACCCGAAATGGAATTCTCAATTAAAATTCCACAAACCTTGCGGTCATTAATAAGCACATCATTAGGCCACTTGATCTTAACCACCTTTTCAGTTTTTTCTTTAGAGTAATCGGAGATAGCTAATGATATTACCTGGTTTAATCGAAACTGCTGGTCGGCTCGTAGAAACGAAGGTTTTAAGATCAACGAAAGTGTAAGATTTTTGCCGGGCGCTGAAACCCACTGATTGCCGCGCTGCCCTTTTCCTTGGTATTGATTATGGGTGATTACAACCGCGCCCTCTATAACAGACCTGTGCTGACTAAGTTCTACAGCCAACGTATTAGTTGAGTGACATTCTGGCACATAAACCAGTTTCTTTCCTATGAAAAGGGTGTTGGCAGGGATTTTATACAAGGTATTTTGGTTAGCTTTGCAGATTGTTCTAATTAAAAATTCGAAGATAGTTAATGGCTAAAAGAAATAAGGTAATAGATTCAGAAAAACTAAGTGACGCCATTGTTATTGGAATGCAGGAAAAAAAGGCAACGGATATAGTGTTGTTGGATTTGAGGAAAGTCAAAAATGCAGTAGCCGACTTTTTTGTGATCTGTTCAGGTAATTCAGATAAACAACTGGAAGCAATAAGTGATTCGATAGATGAACAGGTTTTTAAAATTTTGAAAGAAAAACCTTGGCACCTGGAAGGTAAAAACAATAAAGAGTGGATGATTCTCGACTACATAACTGTAGTCTCACATGTCTTCCGAAAAGATCGTAGACAGTATTATGCCTTGGAGAAGTTGTGGGGCGATGCGGAAATCACAGAAATTGAAGACTAAGAACTTTAAATGTATTTAGACGTTAATCACTTGAAATTTTTATAGTAATGGCAGACAAGGATAGAAAAGTAGTACCACCCAAAGTTCCACGCCCAAATTATCAGATGTGGGTAATTCTGGCTTTGGTGGCCACCATATTAGGTGTTAGTTGGCTTACCCGCAGTGGCGAGTTAGTTGATATTGGTGAAGGAAGATTTTCTGATATGGTGAAGTCAGGTGACATCAAAAAACTGGTTCAAATAAAAAGCGAAAACATTTGGGTTATAGAAATAACCTTAAAACCTGAGGCCCTTAATAACGCTAAGTACAAGCAAGAAATTGAGCGCAATAGTCCTTGGGGAATAAATGAAAATGGACCGCATTATAAAATTAAAGTAGGCTCAATTGATAAGTTTCTAACGGATTACGATGCACTTACCAAGAATATGTCTCAGCGAGTCGATATTCGAGTGGAAGATCGCCAGGACTATACAAACATGTTTTTCAACATCGGGTTTCTGGTGTTGCTTGTTTTTGGTTTCTGGATGTTGATGCGCAGAATGACTGGTGGTGGTGGCCCAGGTGGTCAGATTTTTAACATCGGAAAATCGAAGGCTGCACTTTTTGATGCGGAAAGTAAAGTAAAAATTACGTTTGCTGATGTAGCCGGTCTTGAAGAAGCCAAAGAAGAAGTAAAAGAGATTGTTGATTTTTTAAAGACTCCACAAAAGTTTACAAAACTTGGTGGTAAAATCCCGAAAGGAGCTTTATTAGTTGGCCCTCCCGGAACTGGTAAAACTTTGCTTGCAAAAGCAGTAGCCGGAGAAGCCGCTGTGCCATTCTTCTCTTTATCAGGGTCGGACTTTGTAGAAATGTTTGTTGGTGTTGGCGCAGCTCGCGTGCGCGATTTGTTCAAGCAAGCTAAAGAGAAAGCGCCTTGTATCGTTTTCATTGATGAGATTGACGCTATCGGTCGCTCACGTGGAAGAGGCCAGATGCCTGGTTCAAACGATGAACGTGAAAACACGCTTAACTCATTGCTTGTTGAAATGGATGGTTTTGCTACGGATAGTGGTGTAATTATTCTTGCTGCAACTAACAGACCCGATGTATTGGATTCTGCATTGTTGCGCCCGGGTCGCTTCGATCGTCAGATAAGTATTGATAAACCAGATATTGCTGGTCGCGAGCAAATCTTCAAAGTTCACTTAAAGCCTATTAAGCTTTCAAAAAATGTGGATGTGAAAAAATTGGCAGCGCAAACTCCAGGTTTTGCCGGAGCTGAGATTGCCAACGTGTGTAACGAAGCCGCTTTGATTGCTGCCCGCAAGGATAAGACTGAAGTTGAGATGCAGGATTTTCATGATGCCATCGATAGAGTGATTGGCGGTCTTGAAAAGAAAACAAAAATTATTTCTGCTGACGAAAAGAAAATAGTTGCCTACCACGAAGCCGGTCATGCAGTAGCTGGTTGGTTCTTAGAGCATGCCGATCCATTGGTTAAAGTTAGTATTGTTCCGCGTGGAGTTGCTGCATTAGGATATGCACAGTATCTGCCAAAAGAACAATTCCTTTATCAAACCGAACAATTGATGGACGAAATGTGCATGACCTTTGGCGGTCGTGCTGCCGAAGAAATTGTGTTCAATAAAATTTCTACCGGTGCATTGAGTGACCTTGAGCGAATCACCAAGTTGGCTTACAGCATTGTGACCGTTTATGGTATGAATAAGGAAATTGGAAACATGTCATTCTATGACTCCAAACAAAATGATTACGCTTTTAATAAACCATACTCGGAGGCTACAGCCGAAAAGATAGATAACGAAGTAAAGAAGATTATTGACCAAGCTTACGAGCGGACAAAGGCTTTATTAGAAAAGCATCGCGCGCATTTAGAAGTAATTGCAAAAGAGTTGTTGGAAAAAGAGATTCTATTTCAAAGTGATCTAGAACGCTTAATTGGCAAGAGACCTTTTGCAACTCAAACTACTTATGAAAAATTTACGAATGGAACGGTTGTTGAACCTGAAGGCACCATCCTACCTACTGTAAATGGTTCTGATGCAGAAAATAAACTAACAGAACCCACACAAGAGGGTAATGAGAATAGTTCGAAGTAAGTAAAAGCATTGTCATACAGTAAAAGCCTTTCGGTTAAAATCCGGAAGGCTTTTTCATTTGTAAAGTTCCATACAAACGGTTTGAGGGTTTCAACCCTTATTTTGCTAAGATGAAGGATTGAATACCCTTAACACTAAAATGGCAATTTGAAATATTCCTTTTTTTCATTGCCCTCAGTTTTGCCGTTATTTGCAAAGTATGACTCATACTATTTCCCTGCCCGCAGGAAAAAAAATTTACTTCGCTTCCGACTTTCATTTGGGAGTGCCCAATGCCGAGAGTAGCCTCGCTCGCGAAAAGCGGATTACGGCCTGGCTCGATTCTATTAAAGTCGATGCCCATTCAATTTATCTACTTGGCGATATTTTTGATTTCTGGTTCGAATACCGATACGCAATCCCTAAAGGATTCATTCGCTTTCAAGGCAAGTTGGCTGAATTGCGAGACGCTGGAATTCCTATTTACTTTTTTACCGGCAACCACGATATGTGGTTGTTTGATTACTTCGAGAAAGAATTGGGTATCGTAATTTATCGCGATCCGCAAACGTTAATGATCAATGAACAAAAACTTTTGGTTGGCCATGGCGATGGATTAGGACCGGGAGATGGTACGTATAAGATTCTTAAGAATTTTTTTAATAGCCGGGTTTGTCAATGGCTCTTTGCGCGCATTCATCCTAACCTCGGTATCAGCATGGCAAACTATTGGAGCCGCCAAAGCCGCATTAGCAATATGAAGTTGGAAGAAAAATTTACCAACGAGCAAAACGAGTTCTTACTTACCTATTGTAAAGAATTAGAGAAAACCAGCCATCACGATTTTTATATTTTTGGGCATCGGCATTTACCACTTGATCTAACTGTATCGCCAACCAGTCGCTATATCAACTTAGGGGAGTGGGTCCATTTTGATACGTATGCTAAATATGATGGTCACCAAGTATCTTTAAAGAAATTTGAAGTTCATGCGTAAGAGTACTCTGTTCTTTCTATTTTTTGTTTTTACAAGCTCAGGTTTGTTTGCGCAAACTAACCTAAAAAAAATAAAGGAGTGGAAAGTGCGCGATGTAACATTGATGGCCGAAGATCGCTTGGGTGATTTCTTTTTGGTTCAGAGGAAAGGAAAAATTAAAAAGTATAATCCTGCCGGTAAAGTATTGGCTTCAACTTCAGAAAAAGGTCTAACGCTAATCGAACCGTGGTATCATCCCAGCATTTTTATATACACCCGTAACAAACAACACTATATTCTTTACGATCGCAATTTCGAAAGTCGGGAAGAGTTTTCCATTGACCCTTCTATTGCCGTTGAGCCCTTCTTAGCATGCCCAACGCACGATAATAAACTTTGGATTTTTGACAAGGCTGATTACTCTTTGAAAAAAGTGAATCGTTACACCAACGAAGTCATTCAAGAATTTGAAATAGACAAGGAAATTATTACAAACCAGCCTGAGTTTACGTTCTTGCGCGAATACCTGAATCTGGTTTTTTTGTTAGATAAAAAGTCGGGTATTCTTATTCTTAATCATTTAGGTTCGATCATTAATAAAATAGAAATCAAAAATTTAAAAGGTTTCTACTTTTATGGAGAAGAGATTTATTATCTCGAAAATGATAAGCTTAAATTTTTGAACCTCATCACTGAAAAAGAACATGAAGTTCAACTGCCACCCAATACCCAGCAAGCAATTATAACCGATGAGCGGATTATTATTCTGAATAACTCAAGTAAAGTCTCTCTTTATACTTATTCTTTGGAGGCGCAATAGCTTTCAACTCTGTTCATTTTTGAACATCTTTGTACGGATAGGTACAATTCAATTTAGAAAAACGCCATTTACGGACGGTTCCAGCACTGGCATAATTTTCTCTCTGTATAAAACAACTTAAATCTACTCCCAGTGAATGAAGGCGGCAAAATTCTGATGATTGATGACGATGAAGATGTTCTTTTGGCTGCTAAAATGTTGCTGAAAAAATCTGGTCATCAGGTAATCATCGAAAAAAATCCAAACAAGATTCCTTTTCTTCTTAATAACGACACCTACGATGTGATTTTGTTGGATATGAATTTCAGCAAAGACACTACCAGCGGCAAAGAAGGTTTTGAATGGCTAAAGCAAATCAAAGAGCGCGACCCGGATGCCGTAGTCATAAACATTACTGCATTTGGCGATGTAGAAATGGCAGTGCGGGCATTGAAAGAAGGCGCCACCGATTTCATTTTAAAGCCGTGGCAAAATGAAAAATTAGTAGCTACAATCTCTACTGCCATTAAATTAAAAAAATCATACAACGAAGTTGATAAGCTGCGCAAGGCCAAACAAATGCTGGAAGAACAAATCAGCCAGCCGTTCCGCGATATCATTGGCGAGAGTGCAGCCTTAAAAGAAGTCTTCTCACTAATCGACAAGGTTGCAAAAACCGATGCTAACATTTTAATACTGGGTGAGAATGGAACCGGTAAGGAGTTGGTAGCGCGTGCCATCCATCAAAAATCGATGCGCAAAGACAATTCGTTTGTAGCCGTTGATATGGGTGCTATAACCGAAACCCTTTTTGAGAGTGAATTGTTTGGTCATAAGAAAGGTTCGTTTACCGATGCGCGTGAAGATAGACCAGGAAGGTTTGAGTTAGCTAATGGTGGCACTTTATTCTTAGATGAAATTGGAAATTTAAGTTTAAATCTTCAAAGCAAATTGCTAAGTGCTTTACAATCACGCCAAGTAACACGCGTGGGCGCTAATCAGGCACAAGATGTTGACATTCGTTTAGTATGTGCAACCAACATGCCGCTTCACCAAATGGTGAAGGAAGGAAAGTTCAGGCAAGATTTGTTGTACCGGATTAATACTGTTGAGATAACGATACCACCGTTATGCGATCGTGTGGATGATATTCCGATGCTGGCTACTCACTTCTTAAACTATTATTCTAAAAAATATAGGAAGGAAGTATTAAGTATTGCACCGGGTGCTATTAATAAACTTAAAAAATATCCGTGGCCGGGAAACGTGCGAGAATTGCAACACGCCATCGAACGTGCAGTAATCATGGCCGACTCCCCAACCCTGCAGGAAAGTGATTTTCTATTTAATCGCAAGGGTGGCAATGATACTACTCCCGATTCGCTTAACCTTGATGAAGTAGAAAAAGCAGCCGTGGTAAAAGCAATTCAACTTCATAGTGGAAACATTTCCAAAGCCGCTGAAGAGCTTGGGCTAACCCGCGCTTCTCTTTATAGAAGAATGGAAAAATATGGACTTTAATTGGCGATCGCCTTTAGTCACACGAGTAGGCATACTTGTGTTTACTATTGTTGTCTTTGCTTTTCTGGTTGCTTCAAGCAATCGAAACTATTTATTAATACTTTCAGTTCTGGGTGCCATTGTATTTCAGGTTTCTAAGTTGATGAAGTCCTTGGAGTCGTCTAATGAAAACATTGCCTCCTTTTTAGACTCCATTCGATTTGATGACCTATCCCAAACTTTTAAAACGGATAGCCATGATGCCGGAGTAAAAAAATTACACACCGAGCTTAACGAAGCGCTAGCCCGCTTGCGCTTTACGCGAAAAGAAAAAGATTCAGAATATCAGTTCTTCAAAAATATTGTTCAGCACGTTGCCATTGGCTTGTTAACTTTTAAAAAAGATGGCTCCATCCAAATTATGAACAGTGCCGCCAAGCGATTGTTGCGCGTAAACAAAGCCGATCAGCTTTCAGACTTAAAAGAAGTGAGCGAAACGTTGGTTGATACGTTTGTGAAATTAAAAACTGGAGGCCGCGAATTGCTTCGATTAAAATTTGGTGACGAAACCATTCAGTTATCAGTTTTCGCGATTGAACTCACCTTGCGGGATGAAGAAGTTAAACTCATTTCGATGAGTAACATCCAAAGCGAATTGGAAGAAAAAGAAATGGAGGCCTGGCAAAATCTGGTGCGCGTGCTCACACACGAGATTATGAATTCGGTTACACCAATTTCTTCCCTGGCAGGGATTGTAGAAGAAGATTTAAAAATTCGTATTGATGAGCCAACCGAAGTTCCTCTAAAGCGAGCCGATTTGGAAGACATGTACTTATCGTTACAAACTATAAGTAAGCGAAGTGCCGGCTTAATTCGATTTGTGAAAGAGTTTAGAAATCTATCACAGATACCAAAACCAAAATTAGCTGAAGTGCCTGTTAAAGAATTGTTGGAAGAGTTAGCCTTACTTCACAAAAAAGAACTTAGCGATCACTCCATAACCGTTATTATTAATGTAAAACCTGAAAACTTATTTATTCTGGCCGACAAAACATTAATTGAACAAGTGCTTATCAATTTAATTAAAAATGCAATTCAGGCGTTTGATGAACAAACTGAGAAGCGCATTGGGTTAACTGCTTTTTCGAATGAGAAAGGTCGGGCCATTATTTCAGTAAAGGATAATGGAGCCGGCATTGATGCGGACGCTCTTGAGAAAATTTTTATTCCCTTCTTTTCTACAAAGAAAACTGGCTCGGGTATTGGCCTTAGTTTATCTAAACAAATCATGCGCCAGCACGAAGGCAACATTACAGTTAAGTCAACGCTTGGTGAAGGCACCGAGTTTCTGTTGAGGTTTTAGCGGTAAATCTTTCATTTAATTATAGTAACCCAACGATTAGGGCGCTCAGGCACCTGAACCTAGCTTTAGCTTTAATAATTGGAGCAAGCAAATAAAAAGTTCGGAAAGATTATTAGCTTTGAAGAACAGTCTAATCCTATGCAAGACGTTCAAAAGAAAGTACACGCCATCCTTATTGAAAAATTAGGTATTCCCGATTCGGAAATTACCCCTGATGCTAGTTTTGTAAAAGACCTGGGCATCGATTCGCTCGACTACGCGGAACTTGTTATGGAGTTTGAACAAACTTTTGATATCAAAATTCCAGATGATGATGCCGAAAAAATGCAGACCATTGGTCAGGCCGTTGGCTACATTAAAGGCAAACTGAGCGCTTAATTGCGCATCACTCCGTTAACTCATAATAACTGCAAAATCTTCTTGCTAATTTTAATTCGCCAGATACAAATGGCAATTGTTTGTCTAAAGTTAATAACGGAGCATAATACCACCCATTCTTAGTTTCATTCCAAAACACAAGATATTTTTCCAACGAGATCATGAGTACATCCATTTCATAAATCTCTTCGCCATCTTTATCAAGTAAGCCGGTGAATTGTAGTAAAATGTGATTTTTCTTATTCAATTCACCTTTATTGCAATCAATGTTATTAAGACGCATCAGGAGTCTATGCTCCTGATCCCATGCTTTAAATTTTATTTTCCGCTTTTTAAATTCCATACAGAAAGAACTTACCTTTACTATCAAACAAAAGATGAATAAAAATAAGAAGGTATTATTCATAATCAATAAATATTCAGGCACAGGCTATCAACCTGCTGTGGAAGGAAGAATTTTAAACCGATGCAGCGACCTTGGCGTTGAGCCTACTCTGGAATTTACAAAAGCTCGCAGCCACGCTACAGAATTATCGCGGCAAGCAACAGCATCAAAAGATTTTGAAATTGTTTTTGCCGTTGGCGGAGATGGCACCGTAAACGAAGTAGCGCAGGGAATAGTTGGATCGGAACAGACCATGGGAATTATTCCAAAAGGTTCGGGCAATGGTTTAGCTCGGCATCTTTGCATTCCAGTAAATTTTAAAGAGTCGCTTCAATACATCGGCTCACCGAAAGTAATATCCATGGATACTTTCAAAATCAATAATCAACTGTCCATGAATGTATCAGGTGTTGGTTTTGATGGTCACATCGCTGGCCTGTTCGGTCAAAATGGAAAGCGTGGTTTGATCGGGTACAGTAAACTCGTGCTTAAAGAATTTTTTAACTATCAGGATTTTCCGATTCACGCCTACATTGATGACCAACTTGTAGATACCAAAGCTTTCATTATAGCATTTGCCAATTCTTCGCAGTTTGGAAATAATGCGCGCGTGGCTCCTTACGCATCGGTGTGCGATGGAATCCTTGATATTAGTTTCATTCGTAAAGTTCCGGTAACGCAAGCAATCGGATTTGCCAGCAAGATGTTTAGTGGCACGCTGGATCGTTCGGCCTTTGTAGAAATTAAGAAAGGAAAGAAAATTAAGATTTCATTTTCCCAGGCGATGCCTTATCATATTGATGGAGAAGGTAAGGAACCTGTAAAAGATTTTGACATTGAAATAAATCCGGCATCAATCCGTATGCTGGTGCCAGTAAAATCAAGCATCACAATTTAAAAAATATCCCAAAGGGGTTTTAAACAAAATCAAATACGACTCGTATACCCTGAGATAATCCATACCCTATAACTCCATTACAATGAAAAAATTAATAACGATCATTTGCTTTATTACCGTGCTTTCGTCTGCATGGGCACAAAGTTTAACGGGGCCACCCAGTGGCGACAATCAAAAATCAAAAGTGATTCAATTTATTGGCCCGGTTGAAGTTTCAATTGCGTATAGCAGTCCCGATGTCCATTCTCCAAGCGGAGAAGATAGAAGTGGCAAGATTTGGGGCGGTGCCGCACACTTTGGCTTTATTGATCAAGGCTTTGGAAACTCTAAGGCTGCACCATGGCGGGCAGGTGCAAACGAAAACACAACCTTCACGGTTTCGCACGATGTAACTATTGAAGGCAAACCTTTAAAGGCCGGTACCTATGGTTTATTTCTTGCCGTATCAAAAGAAGGGCCTTATACCTGGGTATTCTCAAAAAACAGCACCAGTTGGGGAAGTTATTTCTATGATGCAAAAGAAGATGCATTACGCGTGGATGTAACACCACAAGATGCACCGTATAGCGAATGGCTAACTTACGCATTTGATGATCGACAACCTGCATCAGCTAAAGCCTCTTTAACATGGGATAAAAAAAGAGTTCCGTTTAGCATTGAAGTACCAAACATCAATACCCTATACATATCTAAAATGCGGGATGAGTTGCGATCAGCTCCTGGTTTTGATTATCAAAATTGGATGACAGCTGCACAGTTTTGTGTACAAAACAAAACCAACCTTGAGGAAGCATTGACCTGGGCCGAAACTGCAGTTAGTGGACAATTTGTTGGTCAAGAAAATTTTAATTCACTGCAAACAAAAGCCTCTGTGCTTAATGCCTTGGGTCGGAATGAGGAAGCAAATGCTATAATGGATAAGGCTATTAAAGGATCGGACGCAACCGTGCAAGCCATTCATCAATACGGCCGGTCCTTGTTACAGGCTGGCAAAAATAATAAGGCCCTTGAGGTGTTTAAATACAATGCTCAACTCCATGCTGAAGATAAGTTTACACCAAACGTAGGCTTGGCAAGAGCTTACGCTGCTTTAGGCGATAAGAAAAATGCGATCAAGTTTTGGGATTTAGCGATCAAAAATTTGCCTGCCGAGCAGAAGGAGTTTCTACCACAATACCAAGCTGAGGTTGATAAGTTGAAATCAGGAAAATAGGGAGTTCATATTCTACGGTCCACAGGCGACTGTGGACCGTAGATTTTTCATACAAATTCATCTATAATAAATTGTCTTTGGTCGATATGATTGGGTGAACGGAACCGTTAATTGAGCAAGATGTATTTATTTTGCAGTATGAAACGGCTTTTCGCTTTTAGTATAAGTGCCTTTTTAGCGGCAATCTTAACGATTCCGGCAGTTGCACAGGAAGGAGAATTGGATGAACCGGTAATTGTGTATGATCCCCTTTTCTGGAAATCAGAATTGAAATTAAAAGACAGCCAATGCCAATCTATCCAACAAATCAATTCAGAATATTATCAGTTAATCGAATCTAGCGTAAGGAATTCAGATGTATCCTCACCAGAATTAAAAGAGATTGCTAAAGAAGGCCTTGTTGATCGTAGTCAAAAAATATGGGGTACATTTCACACGAATCAAAAAAGAAAATGGACGAAGATGTGGCAAAATCAATACGCTGCTCCTTGATGCTTACTTTCCCATCAGCTCACCCAGTGTTTTTAACCCTTTCTCCACCTTATCACTCCACGGCAATCCGTAACTCAATCTGAAATAATTTTGAAATTGGCCTTGTGAGGAAAAAATCTGACCGGGTGCAATTCCTATCTGATGCTTTAATGCACGCTTATGAAGTTTGTAGCCATCTGCATTTTTCATTTCAATCCATAGCACAAATCCGCCTTGTGGTCGGGTAATTCGGGTCCCTTCTGGAAAATATTCTGTAATCGCCTGTATGTATCTTAAGCATTGTGTATGAAGATCTTTCCGCAATCGCCTAAGATGAAAATCATAGCGTCCGTTTTGTAAAAAATGTGCTATCGATACCTGAGCTAAGGTGTTAGTAGAAACATTGTGCATTCGCTTCAATTGAATAACTGCAGCTTTAAACCTTCCGGGGGCTGTCCAGCCAATACGATACCCTGGAGCTAACGATTTTGAGAATGAACCGCAGTGAAGTACTAATCCTTTTTTATCATAAGTCTTACAGGTTCGAGGTCGGGTTTTTCCAAAATATAAATCGCCATAAATATCATCTTCAATTAACGGAATCTCTTTCTTAGCTAATAAGTCCACTAATTGCTTTTTCTTTTCGTCAGGTACACAACTTCCAATAGGATTATTGAAGTTGCAAACAAATAAGCAAGCCTTGATATCGAAGCGTTCAATGGCTTGCTCTAGGTAATTTATATCCACTCCGGTAACAAGATCAGTTGGCACCTCTACCACTTTCAACCCAAGGCTTTGCATTACGCGAAAAATTCCATAAAAGGTTGGGCTCTCGGTAGCTACCGAATCACCCGGTTTCGTAATCGCTTTTAAACAAAACGAAAGTGCTTCCATACAACCTGCGGTAATCACTACGTCATCTTCACTAAGGCTACCTCCCCAATTGAAAGAAAGTTTAGCAATTTGCGTACGCAACAATTCATTTCCCTGTATGTGTTCATATCCTAAACAATGATCAGGTGAATGCCGAAGTGAATGAATTACCGACTTATTCAATTTGGCCGATGGAAGTAAACTTACATCAGGTGCACTCAAAGAAAAGGATAACAGCTTAGGTGAACGTAAATCATTATACACGCTTGTAATCATTTCATCAACGCTTACCGATAAGGCTTCTTCTGCTGGTTCAGAACTTGCGGGGATGTCGAAGGTATCGCGTGGGGAAAACTTTACATAATATCCTGACTGAGGTCTTGCTTCAATTAAGCCTTTGCTTTCTAAATGATAGTAAGCTTGAAAGGAAGTGCTGAGGCTTATCCCTTGTTCACGACTTAATGAGCGAACAGAAAGCAACTTATCTCCTACCTTCAGCGCACTGCGCTCAATTAGTTTTTCAATTCGCTCGGCTACCTCAATGTATTTATGATCCGGCTTGGGGCTGGTCTTCATAATTATTACTATTAACTGATCTGGTCAAAATTAATAAAACTGAAACTGTTTTATTGTAAGTAAATCAAGATAATTTGCATTATGAATTCAACCATCCGCAAAACTACTTTGTTTGGCTATCTGGCATTAACGGCCATATGCATTATTTGGGGCACTACATATCTTGCTTTAAGAGTAGGTGTTACTCAGTTTCCTCCCTTCCTTTTTTCGGTATTGCGCTTTCTTACAGCTGGGCCAATCCTTATTGGTTTAATGTTAACTATCGGCAAAGCTAAATTTCCAGATAAGGAGGTACTGATCCATCAAGCTATCAGCGGATTTTTCATGATTACTTTAGGAATTAGTATAGTGGGCTGGGCAGAAGTGTATATTTCAAGCGGTATGGCAGCCATTATTTGTTCTATCATGCCGGTGTGGGTAATACTAATCAACCTGATTGTAAATAAAGATGAAAAGCCAACCTTCCTTATCCTTGTTGGGTTAGCGATTGGATTTTGTGGCATCGTTATGATCTTTAGCGAACACTTAGCTGACTTTGCTAATTCAAATTATCAGTTAGGGATTCTGATGACTTTTCTTGGTAACCTGGGCTGGGCTTTTGGAAGTGTTTGGATTAAAAAGAGAAATAATCATTCGAATCCATTTCTTAATGCTGGTTTGCAGATGCTATTTGGTGGACTATTAATTATACCTATCAGTCTTGTATTTGATGATTACTCAAAAATTCAATGGTCGAATGACGTAATCTATTCTTTAACCTACCTAAGCTTAATCGGCTCGGTGGCCGGCTATGCCTGTTATTCGTATGCCATAAAACATTTGCCAATGACGTTAGTCTCGCTTTATGCTTATATCAATCCTATAGTAGCAATTATATTAGGCTGGCTAATACTAAGTGAAAAGCTGACATTCAAAATTATTTTATCGATGCTGTTAACCATAGGCGGCATATACATTGTAAATAAAGGTTATCAACTTCGAACAAAATGGAAAACCCAGCTATCAAAGTAATTAGTTATCAAGTCGGGCATCAACCCTGGTTTGAGAAATTCAATCGTGACTGGATTGAGAAATTCTTTTGGATGGAACCCGTTGATTTTGAAGTCTTGCAAAATCCGGATGAACATATTATTTCATCAGGCGGATTTATCTTCATGGGATTGTATGATAATGAATTGGCTGGTACGGTGGCACTAAAATATGTAAGTCCTGGTATCTATGAATTCACGAAAATGGCTGTCGATGAAAAGTTTCAGGGTAAAAAAATTGGAAAAGAATTATCTGTAGCCGCCATTAGCAAAGCGAAACTATTACAAGCAAAAAAGATAGTTCTTTATTCAAACACCAAATTAATTTCGGCCATAGCTTTATATCGCAAATTAGGATTTGTAGAAATTGACTTAGATGGAACCTACAAACGAAGCGATATAAAAATGGAATTATTACTTTCTCAGCAATAGTGAAGAAAACATTTATAAATTTGATTAATCCATACTTGAAATGACAAACTCTGTATTAGTAACTCTTTTCTGTCGTGATCTTACCAAACTTAAGGTTGAGTTGGAATCGTACAAGACCGAAACTCAAATCTGGAAAGTTACGGGAGACATTGCCAACTCAGCCGGCAACTTGTGCTTGCATCTGGTCGGTAATCTCGATACCTACATTGGAGCTACGCTGGGTAATAGTGGATATGTACGCGACCGCGATTCGGAGTTTGCACTGAAAGATATTCCAAGATCAGAATTGATTAAACGAATTGATTCTACAATTCAAACTATTCAAACAGTTGTGCCCGCTATTTCTGAAGCGCAACTGAAATCAGAATATCCACTGCTCGTTCTGAAAGAAAAAACAACAACTGAATATTTTCTGATTCATCTGGCTATGCACTTAAGCTATCACCTGGGTCAGGTTAATTATCATCGCAGATTGACTGCTTAAAAAAGAAATAATACCTTCATTCAAACTTTATTATAATGAACATACCTGTAGAACGCACTAACCAATCAAAAATCTCTTCTGTAGATTTCAATAACCTTGGCTTTGGAAATTATATTTCCGATCACATGCTGATTGCCAATTATAAAAATGGTCAATGGCAACAGCCACAAATTATGCCTTTCGGAGAAATTCCAATGACTCCTGCTATTCTTTCCCTGCACTACGGTCAATCCATTTTTGAAGGAATGAAAGCATTTAAAAACAACAAAGGTAAAATTTCAATTTTCCGTCCACACCGCCATCATCAGCGTTTGCTGCGCTCGTTAGATCGCATGTGTATGCCCGCTATTAGCGAAGAACTATTTATTGAAAGTCTATGCGCTATTGTTGCTGCGGATGCTAACTGGGTTCCTGATTCGGAAGGCTCTGCTCTTTATTTGCGTCCGGTAATTTTTGCAACAGAATCTCGGCTTGGAGTAAAAATTTCTGATGAGTATAAGTTTGTGGTTCTTACTAGCCCGGTTGGTCCTTATTTTGCAAAACCAGTTCGAGTAAAAGTTGAAGAAACTTATGTGCGCGCAGCCGAAGGAAGTACAGGCTTTGCAAAATGTGCCGGTAATTATGGTGGCGCGTTCTACCCTACCCAGCTAGCAAAAGAGCAAGGCTTTGATCAGGTACTTTGGACTGATGCAAAAGAGCATAAATATATTGATGAATCTGGCGCCATGAACGTGATGTTTGTGCTCGATGGAAAATTAGTAACCCCACAACTCACTTCTTCTATTTTAGATGGGGTAACCCGCAATTCAATTTTAACATTGGCCGATGATATGGGTATGCCAAAAGAAGAACGAAAAGTAAGTGTTGCCGAATTGAAAGCAGGTTTTGAAAACGGAAAACTTACGGAAGCATTTGGTGTTGGCACTGCTGCGGTGGTTTCAACTATAGCAATCATAAATATTGAAGGAAAAGATTATACACTTCCGGCCGATAGCAGCTCAAGCTTTCAGCAACGCGTAAAGAAAAAACTTCATGACATCCGCATGGGTAACGAACCTGATACTCACAATTGGAATTATAATGTTCCTTTGAAGTAGTGTATAAATAGTTTCTTCATGAAAGCTTCCTTCTATACACAACCGGGCGCACCCCTTGAGATTCGTGAGGTGAAAAAACCAAAACCCATAAAAGATCAAGTGCTGGTGCGTTTGCATAATGCGGCACTTAACCACCGCGATCTTTGGATTCAAAAAGAACAACATTTTCCAGATGGCATGGTGTTGGGTTCGGACGGAAGCGGTGTGATTGAAGATGTTGGTGAAGATGCGGATACATTATTAATCGGCATGGAAGTCATTATCAATCCAAGCTTAAACTGGGGCGATAATCCAATAGTGCAAGGCAACTCATTTAAGATTTTAGGCGTGCCCGATGCCGGTACATTCAGTGACTATGTAGTGGTTTCCAAAAAACAAGTTTTTGAAAAACCTGAACATCTATCCTTTACAGAAGCAGCAGCAGTGCCGTTAGCAGCTCTTACTGCTTACCGAGCCTTGTTCTCTAAAGCCCGATTGCGTGCTAAAGAGAAAGTATTGATTACAGGTATTGGTGGTGGTGCAGCCTTATGGGCATTTCAATTTGCTGTCGCCTACCAGGCGAGGGTCTATGTTACATCAGGATCAGACGAAAAATTGAGTAAGGCAAAAGAACTTGGAGCCGTTGGTGGGTTCAACTACAAAGATCCAGAGTGGACCAAGCAAGCACTCAAAGAATCCGGTGGATTTGATATTGTTATTGATAGCGCGGGCGGCCCACAGTTTTCTGAATTATTAGAACTTATGGTGCCAGGCGGACGCATTGCAATATTTGGCCGCACAGCCGGAGACATTCCCAACCTCCCCGCACGGTTACTGTATTGGAAACAAATCTCCATACATGGCACTACCATGGGTACCCGCGATGAGTTTCTTTCGATGATTGATTTCATAGAAAGTCGCAACATCAAACCCATCATTGATAAGGTTTACCCATTCGACCAAATCAACGAAGCCATGCAACGCATGGAACAAGGCAATCAGTTTGGAAAAATTGTTTTGAATATTAAATAACATGGACATAAACTATCGCAATGATGTTATAATTTCGGTCGATCAATTTATCGATGTGTTGAAGCGATCAACCTTAGCCGAACGAAGACCGGTTGATGATCGCGATCGCATAGAAAAAATGCTTCAGCATGGCAACATTATCATCACTGCCTGGCAAAGCGATTTATTGATTGGGGTATCGCGTGCGCTCAGCGACTTTTCTTTTTGTTGTTATTTATCTGACCTAGCCGTTGACGAGGCCTTTCAAAAAAAAGGTATTGGTAAAGAGTTGATTCGATTAACACATGAAGCGGCTGGCGAAAACGCCATGCTCATTTTACTAGCTGCACCCAAAGCAGTTGAGTACTATCCAAAAATAGGCATGGAGCAATTTAAAGATTGCTTTATCATCAGAAGAAAAAGTAATTGAATTATTAGTTAAAAATATCATCATGGAAAAATTTCCCATCACCGACAAAACCAAAATCACCCGATTGCCCAAGCGTGGTGTTTACGACAAAGAAATTGTTTACTCCATTTTAGATGAAGCACTCTTTTGCACACTCGCCTACGTAAAAGATGGTCAACCTTTTCAAATACCGACCGGCTTCTGCCGGATTGATAATAAATTATACTTACATGGTTCAGTGGGTAGTTTCTATATGCGCGAACTCCAATCGAAAAAAAATCCTGTATGCATCAGTGTAACCTTAATTGATGGACTTGTTTTGGCACGTTCGGCCTTTCATCATTCTGTGAATTACCGGTCGGTTGTAATCTTTAGTGAGCCTGAACATGTAACTAATAAAGACGAACTCTACACAGCCTTAGAGGTCTTTACCAATAAAATGTGCCCCGGTCGGTGGGATGATGTTCGTAAACCGAATGATAGCGAATGGAAAGCAACAATGGTTCTATCATTTGAAATAAATGAAGCTTCGGCAAAAGTGAGAGAAGGAGCACCTAAGGATGATGAAGAAGATTATGATTTGAATATTTGGGCAGGTGTGCAGCCTCTTAAACTTGAGAAGAAATCACTAATTCCTGATCCAACATTGAAAACCGGAATTGAGGTTCCCATCTATCTGACTTAGGGATGAGTTGCGGTGATCTCCTCAAAAATGGGTATGTTTGCGGCACTTGAACCAAAGCACTGGTTCGGTGGTTTAATAAAAAGGCCAAAAGGCCAAATAAACGCTAAAAAAACACTACAACATGGGAAGACCTCCTGTATTACCAAAAAAGAAAAAAGACGGATTTTGGCTTGAAGTACGAAACAAAGGCGCAAAATCAGGCACAATTTTAATTCGCGAAAGCCATCAGGCTATGATGCAAGCTGCCAAGCAATATGAAATGACTAAAGATGTCATTCTTTTGGGTGAGCATAAAAATGGTAAAAAAGTAGACTCTGAAAAGGCTAAGGCTAAAAAAGCTAAAGAAGCCAAAGAAGCTTAATCCGTTTAATAGAAATTTTTTAAGGAGTTACTCTCTGAGTTTTGCAAAGAACTGATTGAGTAACTCTTTGCTTTCCATAGCTCCCATTCCCTTCGTCACTTCCGTGCGAGGATGAAGCAGGTTCTTTTCAATTAAGGAGTAACCGCGCTGCAAATCACTTGCTCCAAATATTAATTTCTGTAACTGCACCCAATGCAATGCCCCAGCACACATCACGCAAGGTTCCAACGTAACATACAGCGTGCATTCACTCAAATATTTTGATCCTAGATAATTTGAAGCAGCAGTAATAGCCAGCATCTCTGCATGAGCGGTGGAGTCAGTAAGTTGTTCAGTTTGATTATGCGCTCTACCAATGATTTTATTTTGACAAACAACCACCGCACCCACGGGCACTTCATTCAGATCAAATGCTTTTCGAGCCTCCTTTAAAGCTTCGCGCATGAAATACTCATTTGTAAAAATACTTAGTGCTGAACTCATTTCCAGTTAATATCTATGCCCGAAGAAACCTTGGTGCCATTTTCATTAAGAATGCTAATAGTGAGATGATGAGCTTGGTTATTTAATGGCCTTTCTCTGGTAATCAGGTAAGCTCCTTGAACCAAATCCATAATCAAAGAATCGGAAGGAATTGCTCCATTTAGCGGCTTGAAAACATTCTCGTACTGCAGTTTTACCAAACATAAATCATTCAGCAGTGCACCTGCAGGGTGAGTGCTATCAAAATCTTTATCGCTAAAAATTTCAATCTCCGTGTATTTAAATTTATGCCCCAGATATCCATCTGATTCGCACTCCCAGGCGTATGCTGATGGAATCAAACCTACCGTGTTTGCGTAATATTTATAATCAACAGGAATTATCCGAATCTTCAAGGAATCGAGTTCATCAATTTGAGTTTTTTCAGTAAACAAATTCATACTTATCATTTCCCGATATGGAAAATCCGGCATTCCACAGCACCCTTCATATACCAGCAGACTTGCTAGGGCAGTTGCCCAAATCAAAAATACTTTTATCAGAAAAGCTGGCTTCAGCACTCTCATTTTATTTTTAGTGTCTTCATCATAGTATGAACCGTCTTCTGCCAATCTTCCTTGGTGGATTTTGGGCAGTTAAATGAAATAACCAAGGTGCGATTGGGTTCAACCAAATATTGAATATAGGTATAATGAAACACGGGTTGCTGCTCGCCTAACGTCATTCTGTTTCCGTTTACACGGGATTCAAATTCAAAGAAGATCAGCTTTCTTTTGTTCACCTCATGAATTCCTTCGTCAAGGATGTCAACCCGATCGAAAAGACTTGTTAAGCCAGCCTTAAAAAACTTTTGAGCCATCTCCAGATTTCCATCAGGCCACTGTGTAGCCGAAATATTAATACTAAAGTCAAGAGTGCGATTTAAATCCGTGTAAGCGGCCAAAGGAGCCCGCACGGAAGGATAGCGCCCCACAATATCATCAGGAGTCATGGGCGAAAGTTCGGTAGGCAATGAAATGGTTATGCCCTCGGCAACTTTTGTCTTCTTAAGTCTGTTGGGAGTAAACCCAAAAAAGCAGCAAATAGAAAGGAATAATAGGATTTTTTTTATCATAGTTCTAAAACGAAAATCGTTGACACGCAATGTATAACGTGCGAGGTTTATTAATTTGCGCCCTCAAATTTAAGCATTTACCATGTTAAGAACTCATACCTGTGGCGAACTTCGATTAGTGGACGTAAATAAGGAGGTAATCCTTACTGGCTGGGTACAGCGCTTGCGCGATAAAGGCAGCCTGCTTTGGGTTGACCTACGCGACCGCTATGGAATAACCCAATTGTTTTTAGAAGAAGGTAAAACCGATGCAAGCTTGCTGAAGTTAACGCGTGAAACAGGCCGCGAATATGTTATAAAAGTTACCGGATTGGTTGTGGAGCGGATGTCAAAAAATGACAAAATGCCTACCGGAGATATCGAAATAAAAGTTACTGGGTTAGAAATTTTAAACTCTTCTAAAACTCCACCTTTTACAATAGAAGATAACACAGATGGTGGCGATGATATACGCATGAAATATCGGTACCTCGACTTGCGTAGAAATGTAGTTCGCGAAAATTTACAGTTGCGTCATAAAATGGCACAGCAAACACGTATTTATCTTGATAGTTTAAATTTTATTGAAGTTGAAACTCCGGTTCTAATTAAATCTACACCTGAGGGTGCGCGTGACTTTGTCGTGCCTTCGCGCATGAACCCCGGAGAGTTTTATGCTTTGCCTCAATCACCACAAACATTTAAGCAATTATTAATGGTATCGGGTTTCGACCGCTACTATCAAATTGTAAAATGCTTTCGCGATGAAGACTTACGTGCCGATCGTCAACCTGAGTTTACACAGATAGACTGCGAGATGGCTTTCATCACACAAGAAGATATTTTATTAACGTTTGAGGGATTGGTGCGCCACCTCTTCAAGAATGTGAAAGGCATTGACATGCCATCGGTACCGCATATGAATTATGCCGATGCCATGAAATACTATGGCTCAGATAAACCGGACACTCGCTTCGGAATGAAATTTGTTGAACTGAATACCGTGGCGCAAGGAAAAGGATTTCAAGTATTTGATAGCGCTGAGCTTGTTGTGGGTATCTGTGCAAAAGGCTGTGCCGAATATACCCGCAAGCAATTAGATGAACTTACTGAGTTTATAAAGAAACCACAGATTGGTGCAAAAGGTCTTATCTATGTTCAATATAAACAAGATGGAACGTTCAAATCATCCGTAGATAAATTTTATTCGGCAGAAGATTTAAAACAATGGGCTGATTTACTTCAGGCTAACCCCGGAGATTTACTACTTGTACTTTCTGGTGAAAAAGAAAAAACTCAAAAAGCGTTGAGCGAACTTCGTTTGCGCATGGGCGAAACATTAGGCTTGCGCGATAAAAATAAATTCTCTGCACTCTGGGTAATTGACTTTCCATTGCTGGAGTGGAACGAGGATTCAAAACGCTGGCACGCTATGCATCATCCGTTTACTTCGCCAAAGCCTGCCGATATGCACTTGCTGGATAGTGACCCGGGTAAGGTGCGCGCAAATGCTTACGACATGGTTATCAACGGTACTGAAGTGGGCGGTGGTTCTATTCGAATTCACGATCGCGCTACGCAGCAACTGATGTTCTCCAAACTTGGCTTTAGCGAAGAAGAGGCTAAGAAACAATTTGGCTTTTTAATGGATGCATTTGAATTTGGTGCACCTCCACATGGCGGTATTGCATTTGGTTTCGATCGACTCTGCTCACTTTTTGGAGGTTCCGATTCTATTCGCGATTTCATTGCCTTTCCTAAAAATAATTCCGGTCGCGATGTAATGATCGATACACCGTCCAGTATTTCGAGCGAACAACTGAAAGAACTGGCTATTGATGTAAAGCTTCCAAATCTTTAACTTATTAATCACCATGAAACAAACACTTGCTTTCCTTTTTTTGGCAGTACTAATTTTAGCCTGCGATAAAAGTGATGATTATTACAAAAGTGGTAAGGCGGCTTTCGACAAAGGTGATTATAAACTTGCGATCGCAAAATTTGACACAGCCTTACAGTTAAAGCCTGATAATGCCAATGCAATTGCTACTCGCGGCAGTGCCCGATTCAATATTGAAGATTACGAGGGTGCTGTTTTGGATTATACAAAGGGAATTGAACTTTGGCCAAAGGATGATCAAAATAAAATTACTCTGGCTCCTATCTATTGCGACCGTGCCGATTGCTATGTAGCGCTTGAAAAATATGATGCGGCAATTGAGGACTTTACGCTTGCGATAACTAATAATGAGAAGTTAGCAAGAGCCTTTGCCAGCAGAGGAACTGCTTATTTCGTAACCGATTTTACTGATAAAGCCAAAACAGATTTTGAGCAAGCAATAACATTAGATCAAAATAATGCCGAGGCTAACTATGGATTAGGAAACATAAAATTTGATACTGAAGATTTCGCTGGAGCTATACCTTACTATAATAAAGCGATTGCCACAAATCCTTCCGAAAGCAGTTATTTCATGGATCGTGGAGATGCTTATTATATGACTAAGAAATATGATAGTGCTATTACCGACTTTACGAGCACCATTAAACTCAATCCTAAAAATGCTAAAGCGTACGTTTTCCGTGGAGATGCTAAAGATGAATTAGGTCAATCCACAGAAGCTATTGAAGATTATCTCAAAGCCTTAGAAATTGATCCTAACTATGGTCTTGCTTATTACAATTTAGCCATTGCCAAACAAAGATTGAAAGATAAAGCCGGAGCGTGCGAAGCCTTTAAGAAAGCTGTTGAGGCTGGATATAAAAATGCCGAGCCTTTCGCTGCGGACTGTAAATAAGAATTCACTCACAGCTTTATCCTCGGCAAGCAACTTCGAAAAACCCGATAGCTATCGAGTCAGGTTGAGATTACTGGAAAATTTTTAAACTATCGCCAATCGCCTAACAAAACTGCTCCAGCCCAATAATAAGGGTGCGAATATTTTGGGTTATTTGATAGGTGAACCTGAGCCATACGCAATGCGTCAACCGCATCCATGGTCTTGATGTTTCTATAAAAATCTGTTATAAGAAGTGAGGTTGCTTCATCATCCACTTTCCAAAGTGTAGCCACAACAGACTTTACACCATTCTGTAAAAAACCACTGGCCGGACTTACCGGGGAGCTTTCATCAGAACCCTTTGATACGGCAGTTTGACATGCAGAAAGCACCACAATTTTCAAATGACTCATCACATCCATGCCCCATAATTCATCCAAGGTTAATAAACCATCTTCATGCTTAGCCGGGTTGCTGGCCATGGTAAGAAATGATTTCCCAAAATCTTCATAATCGAGATTGCCATGTGTGGCAAAGTGCATAATATTATAATTCTCACCGGCATATTTTGCTTTATCTTCTGTTGCTTCATCGCGAATAAAGACCGAAGTATTCGGAAATATCTTCTTTAACTCATTTACTTCTTTCTCTGTAGAAGGTAGAGACTTGTCAGGATTTCCAAAAGCAAGTATATTAAACTCGCGCACCTCAGCGCTCATGTTTCTCAAAAGCATGTCCGTTGAATTTGCATAAAAAATAGAGTACTGATTTATGAGCAGACTAAACTTTCCGTTTTTCATTGTTTTACCCAACAATTGAAATGGAATATAACTGAGCGCACCACTAGGGATTATGCACAATCGCTTCTTTCCTGCAATTTCATCGATAGCTGGTGCAATTAATGAATGATATAAGACTTCGAATGGTTTTAAGAACGGATCAGTTTGAGATACCGATAAAACTGATTCACGCCTCTCCGATCCCTCATTCGCCAAATCAATTTTATCAAATTCGCCTTGATTAGACTTAATAATATTTAGTGATGCATTTATATTTCGGATCAGCTCAGTGCGCGTAACATTTACCACTTTAGCAATAACGGTATCTGAAGTAGCCACGAAAATGTATAATTGATTTTCGCCAGGCAAATAAGAAAGCAATGCCATGTCTTTAGGAATTTGCTTCTTCTTTCCTTTTAGCTGCGCGGGTTGAATGCTGTTGTTGAAATATTTCGTTAGCTCAGGTCGCACGTTCACCTGCTGGTTTACAAATTTTAAATAGTCGCCTTCAGCGATAGTTTTTGTGCTTTCCAGATTTTTTAATTTTTCAAGATTTTGATTTGTAGATGAACTCGTCTTTTCATTTGCAATTTGTTGTTCAATGCCATCTAACTTGGCCTTCATGCTACGCTCTTGCTCAAGAACCTTGTTCTTATCAGAATTCTCAAACTTCACATCTAAACTTTTGAATTTCTCTTTTAAATTATCTTCATTATTCTTTTGAAGATAACTCATCGCCAGGTCAGTTTCGCCTAATTGCAACAATACATCAATCAGTGCTTCATACACTCTCAAAATATTTTTGTCTGATGAAAAAAGTTTTCGAGCCTCATCACCACCCGATACTTTGTTGCGTATTTTTTCGATCACTACTACTGATTCCTTCAGGTAGTCGCGGCTCTGCGGCAGCTGCTTGCTCTCTTTGTATAGCACACCTAACCAATACAAACTCTCCCAAAGCGTATTGTATTTACCCATGTCGCGCGAAGCCTTTATACATTCTTCCAACAATGGTTTAGCCTTTAGGTAATTTTTTCTGCGCACTTCCAATTGTCCTAAAAGGCCAAGGCCAGATACATACGATACTTTAAGAGATTTCTCTTTTGATTTATTAATAGCCTCAGTCAAAAACTTTGCGGCTTCGTCAAATTTATCTTCGTCAATTTTAAGGCGTCCCATAACATTCAAAGATTCCATCTTTGGGCGAACCGCTCCTACCTTATTAAAGGTGTTGAGCGATTCTCGTATCCATTTATCAGATTGCGCATAATCACTCAAATAATAATATGATTCACCAATGGAAGCTTGAATAATTCCCACATTTTCATTGAAGTCGCCAGCCTTCTTCATAATTGCCAGCGACAACTCGTAATACTCAAGCCCTTTCTTGTAATTGCCTTGTGCTGTGTAAACAGCGCCTATGTTGGCAAGTGGTGCCAAGCGGTTATACTCAGAATTCATCTTTTTGTACAAACTATCTGACTTCTGCTGAAATTTTAATGATAGATCATACTCGCTCAGCTGCTTATACACATTACCTATGTCAATGTATTCGCCAGCAAGTCCCCATTCGCTATCTACACTTTTATAGAGTTCCAAACTCTCCTGCCCTAAACTCAGCGCCTTATTAAACTCGCCTGCTTCGGCAACAATAGTACTTCTTACACCTAACAAATATGCTTTTAGTTGAATGTCTGTCAATGTATCTGAAATTACCTGTGCTTGATCAATAAGTTGAAGGGCCTTTACATTATCTCCATAAACATAGGACGCATCATTACCCATTTCTGCCAACACATAGGCCACATCTTTAGGCCGCTTTTCTTTTTTATAAAGCACCAGTGTTTTATTAATATAATCCTCCGACAATTTGAAATTACCTTGGGCACGTGTCAATCCTTTCATTCGCAGATAACAATAGCCCAGTAGGTAATCGTCCTTTAGTTCGGTAGCCAGCTTTATGGCCTCACTCAAATAGATATTTGCTTTTTTGTAATCGTTATCTGCCATCTGAGCTAACAAGCCAAGATTTGAAAGGCTATAGGCTGCATTTAATTTGTCTTTCAACTTACGTTGAATCTTAAGAGCCTCATCATATGCCTGGATTGCCTTAGCATACTCTGTTTTATTTTGATAGGCCCCCGCTAAGGCATACACAGAGAGTGCCCAATTACTTGAATCCTTCTGTGCTTTACGAATAGTAATAGCGAGACTGTAGTAATCCAAAGCCTTTAAATAATCCTTTGACTTAAGGTAGCTATCGGCCAGATCATTGTACCCGGCCGACAATAATGTCGAATCATTTAAAGTAACTAAAGCTATAACTGAATTATTTAGAGCTTCCGCTGCTGCAATGGGATTGTTCGATTCAGTATATAAGGTTGCCAACTTAGACCATGAACTTGCAACCTGCTCCTGATTGTTACATTTCTTTGCCAACTCAATTGCTTCCCGGTGCGATTTTATTGCGCTTTCAAAATCAAGCTTACTCCAATAGGTCTGCCCAATATTTGAAAGCATAACTGATGCATGAACTGAATCTCCTTCCTGCATATACAATCCGTAAGCAATTCGATAGTTCTTAATGGCAGTATCGTAATTTAATAATTGCTGCCCCATGTTATAAGCGTAATCCCAATATGATTCTGCTTCTTCCAATTTTTCTGAGGCTTGTCTATAAAGTTGAATAGACTCCTTGTAGTACTGCGCCACTTTAACAAAGTCATCAAATCCTTTATATGCCGTTGCAACATCTTCAGCCGCCTTGCCCGCTTTTTTCCATTCTTTTGATTCCTTAAAAAGGTGAAGTGCTTCAAGGTGTGCGCTTAATCCACTTTGGTAATTTTTAAAATGATCGGCAGTAATACCTATTCGATCATAGGTATCGGCTCGTTCAGTTAATCTGGCTTTAGCAGTTGTTAGAGACAAAGCATAATTATGAAATTTGTAGGCATTTACTGAGTCCTTCAGATCGCGATACTGAAAGGCTATATTGTTCGATACCGTTATAAGATTTGTGGTGTCGTTGAGTTTCGCATATAGCTTACTCGCTTCAGTATAATAACCAATACCTTTCTTTAATTGATTAGCATAATCCTTTCCATAGAGATAAGCAAGATCCCAAAGTGCAGATGCCTTTCCATCAAGATCATTAGCCTTTACCATTAAAATTATTTCCTCAGATTGTGCAATGGCAGGTTTTATTTTTTTTGAATCGCGATAAGCTTTTGAAATATTTTTTTTGGCTGAAATAAGTTCGGTAGTATCACCTAGACTTCTATTAATCTTCTCTGACTCTAAATAACTTTGAAGAGACAACTCATAATCTTTATTCTCATAACCCAGAAGACCCTGATAATTGAGAACGTAGGCTAACTTGTCTGGCTTATTCCAACTGCGGGCTAACGCTATTGCCTTGGCAATCGACTGTTTCGAGTTAGAAACCATTTTTAGCTTAGCATAGGAAATTGCCTGATTTCGCCTAAGCTCTATCATGCTTGAAGAATCACTAAGCGTTGAATATATCTGATAGGACTTTTCAAAATTTTCAATACCTGATTGATATGAATTTGATTGTTCTGCCAAATTGCCAAGGTCCCAGTATGAAGTTGCTTCATTTTCCTTATCACCGATTGATCTGGCAACATTTAATGCACGCAAATAAAATTCCTTAGCGGTGTCGTAATTTTCTATGCTTTTAAAAAGTCTGCCTAAAACAGACAATGAATTATACAAATCAGTAGAATAACTTTCCTCGTTTGGATATTCCTTTAATAATTTTTCGCGAACAGCCAAAGCGCGTTTGTAATTATCTAATGCTGCAGGTTGTTGATTATTGTATTCGTATGCCACACCCCCATAGTATAGAGCCACCCCTTCACCATAATCATTATCAGCTTGCTTAAATTTTTCGGCCGATTTATTAAACCAGGGAATACTTTTCGAATGCTGACTTTGGCCATCAAAGATTAACGCCATTTCATACGCATAAAGGGCTACATTGTAAGGCTTATCAAGTTTATCTCCTAAAAACATACAAGCTTCAAGCAATTCAGCAGCCTCACTATATTTCTTTTCAATACGCATTTCTTTTGCTTCCTTGGCCCAGCTGTTAACTAAGTCCTCATTAATTCTGCGCTTGTATTGTATAAAATAAACTTCAGCTTCATCAAGCTTAGCTCCTACAAACATGTTCTTTAATTCTGTTGAAGTTGTTTCATCGCCCCCAAGGGTGTATTCATAAAATCCTTTAATCAATGGAATCGATTTGCCCATGGTTTGATTATAGTCCATCGTTATATGGTACAAATAACTCCAAACCGTCAGCGTATCGGCATTCGAAAGAACTTCATAAACGAACTTACCTTTATTCTTTCCTTCTTGTACTTTCTCCTTGTCTCCAATCGCCTCCAATTTCCTTCCTGCTGTATTGATAGCCGCTTGCATTTGCTTGAACTTTTCAGTGCGCAATGGATAGCCATCATGCTTCATGATTTCTTCAAACGTGTAGTACGGATTGCCCGATTCATCTGCTATTGATATAGCATAAGATATTAAGTAGAAAAAGGAAGTGTGGACTCCAGCCTTAACCGGAATTTCTACAAAAAGAATATCGCCTTCATAAAGAACTTCTTCTGATTCGACCAATGCTGAGGCTGTGCTTTCTGATACACCTTGAAGTTCAATGTTTTTAACAAAATGGCTTTCTTCTTTTCTCTCATGTTGCTTTGTTACCCATACTTCACCTGGAGTTCTGTTGGTTAAGCCTAATTCGGAGCCTTTGTCTATCGTTATCAAAAACTTATTTTCACCATTCTTCTCAACGGCAGAAAGTTTGAATGCAAACCAAAACTCATTTGATTGGCTAAATGATTGTGAAGTGATTAGAAAAAGGAGGCTAACACAAAGGAATCTGAATTTCATAAGGCACAAGAATGCCTCGAAAATTAAGCAACAAATTTCTTTGGCGTGACAATAAGTGTATTTATTCTTAACAACTCCGTACTGGCACGGATTAAGCCATACCGTAAAACCGATACTAGTACTAGTTAAGAAATTGAGTTGTTTCCTCAGCATCAATGGTAATGTCATCCTCACCCACATCATCGAATGGGTTTTCCAAATGATCTTGAATATTATCCAAGCTCACCAATATAAAGCTGTATAGCACGGGCATCACATATTCCAAAGAAGCTGAGTAATCTCCTACGGTGCTGGCAAAATAAGGTCCGTAGATAATAGGGAAAATATAAATGAACACTTTAGAATAAGCGCGCAAGGTAACGGGTGTCCGATAATTATGAATAATCTTCATGTTATCAAACGCAATAATAATTTTGCTAACATATTGGCTAATTCTTGAAACCTCACCGCTTTGAACACCGTGATCTCGAAGTTCCATGGTAAGCATGGAAAGCTTCGAAAATAATTGGTAGATTTTAGCTTCATGGTCTTTCCAGATTGGATCATTATTATTTTTAAACATCTCACGCATAAGCTTCATCATCTCAAAAATGATAAGCTTTACCCGTGCTGGGAGTTCATGATTTTTGCTGCCGGGCCAATCGCGTGTAGCATAATAAATGGCAATGACATGACCCTTAAAATCAGCAAACCTCTGCAGCGCTGTTTCTCTGCGGGTGTAGGCCGACCCTATTGAAAACACAACCGGGAATACAATAGCAACACCCACCAGCATATCCGGAAACTTGGCAATAATCCCAAATCGAAAGCATACATAGGTAGAAATCACTGAGAGCGCAGTAATAATAAATGTTTTGTAATTGATGATAAGAGAAAAACTGCGGATGGTTTGTTTCATTGCATTTGATTAAAGCTCTGAAAATTTCAGAAAAGGAATGAGATTACCTAATTGTTACTCAATTTATTCAGCGCCAGAAAAATCTCTGATAAAAAAGAATGCTAATCAGCAAGAATTTCTACCTCCACACGCACATTTCTCCGTGCATTGTTGCTGTTTTTATCATGAATCATCCGGGTGCCACCCCAGGCTTTTACATTAATGCGATTGCCATCTATACCATTCGCTATCAGCCACTCTTTGATTGCCAATGCCCGTTGATTGGAGAGTTCTTTAGCTGTGCCCGAGTCTTCAATCACATCATTGCTCAATTCAAAGAAATTTTTACTTGGCCCCATCTTTATAATTTTTCCCCGGGCATTACCATTAGTGTGGCCATGTAGTGTAATTCTATAATCCTTATTTGAATTCATCATATCCAGCAACCTGTTCAACTCATACTTCGAGTCGGGCATCATTACAGCCGCATCATTGAAAAAGTAAACATTATAAAGTGTTTCAATATCGCCCCGAAGCAACCTCGCCAAATCAAACTTTATAACATAATGATTATCGCGCCACTCCATATACTCCGGCATGTTCTCAGGAGTTATCTCAGAAAGAACAAAATCATGTTGCACTTTGCGGTATCCAAAAGAAGAAGCAATCAGGGATATTTTACCAGATTTATTTTTAGGATCAGGTATCGGTGCAACCTCATGTGCTTTCACTTTTTTAATCAATTGTGCAACGTCAGCATCTATAATCTCAACCTGGCCCTCAATAGGTTCGCTATTTGTAGGGTTGTATAAGTAAAACAACACAGACGCTTCTTTTAGGGATGGCGCAACCGCTTCAGTCTTTTTATCGCTAGTTGGTTCCTCAATAACTACTTGAACCTTTTCGGATACAATTTCATCTGCTTTCTTTTCCTCAACCGCAAACTCGGGCTTACTTTCTTCCTTTACCTCAGGCTTTGCAATTGGCGCCACCGGGTTAGCTACTACAGGCACCGGGTTCTCGCCTTCTTTCATGATGCGCACCCATGCATCTGTAAAACCCCCTTGCTTGCGGGTGTTTAACATTTGCTGGATGGACTCATCAAAATTGGTATAATAATCCAAATAGATATAGTAAAACTTTCTTCCGGCATCAAAACCATATTTGGTATGCAGGCCGGTCTTATTAAGTTTATCTACATAACTCTCCATGTATTTTTCCTGACCCATTCGATAAGCGGCCACCACGATGTAGTATCCTTTTTGAAGATACTCGCCTTTAGGTTCGGAAAATGAAAAGGATAAAGATGAAAGTCCGACAAGAACAATCAGTACGATAGATGCATAGCCGCGCATAGATCAGGTCATTTGGTTAAATAAAGGTTGCAGATTTTTTTCGCTTTTCCAATGAATTGAATTTCAGGCTACTTGATATGGAACAACTCCTTCAAGAATCCATAGCCATATCCTGTTAATTGAACCAACGCAGAGGGGATACTCAACAGACTTACTGAAATAGATTTGGTAGTCGCGAATGCATCAAACCCAATTAAAAGCAAGTAAATTAAGTAGCCCGCAACGCCAATAAAAAATAGTATAAGATTAATGAATAAGGTAAATGGAAGCGCGATCAACCCCAAGAGAAAGAAAGCCGGGAACCAATGCGTTACCTTCACCTCGCCCACATGTTTGCGACCAACCAAAATTCTGCCTTTACCAAAATTAGAAACCTGATTAAAAAATTGTTTAAGGGTAGTTCTTCTTTTATGAAAGACAAACGCATCAGGAATAAGAGCCGTGCTGAAACCTAGTTTCCGGATTCGGATGCTTAACTCAATATCTTCAGCAAATCGATCGAAAGAAAAACCACGGGTTTGTTCAAATACTTTTCGGTGAATACCCATGTTAAAACTACGCGGCTGAAAGTTCTCTTTCTTCCCGCCTCGAATTCCGCCCGTAGTCCAAAAAGAAGACATCGTAAACCCCATCGCTTGTTGAAGCAAACTAAAATCTTCGCGACCACGATCAGGACCGCCCCAGGCATCCACTAGCTGAGTCTCTAAAAACTTATCAACGGCAGCAAAGTAATGAGGTGGTATTACACAATCGCTATCAAACAAAACAAAGTATTCACCAGCTGCTTTTTCAAAACCAAAATTCCTGCTTGGCCCTGGACCAGAGTTTTGCTTAAAAAAATATTTTATAGAAAGTTTACTTGCATAAGTCTCATATACCTGCTGACTGGAAACGGAAGAGCCATCCTCAACTATAATCACTTCAAAATTCTTATTGGTTTGCAAGCAAAGACTCTCAAGCAGTTCAGCAACTTCCTGCGGACGATTATAGACCGGAACAATGACTGAGTATTTAGGGGTTTGCATTCGCTTGCAAAAATAGGTAATCGCAGCAATTACCCTCAATCTAAATTTTCTTCCACGCTAACCGCAGTTTTCATACCTTTCAACATGCAGGCTTAAACTTCTCAAAACGAATCATGAAAAAAGTAAAGATTGCTTTAGTGATAATTATCGCGCTGGTGCTTTATGTTGTGTTTGGCATTCTTTCACCTGCGGGGATATTCAAAACTATTACTCCGCATTTTGAAGGTAGTGAATCAAAAATAACTTTACCTATTGCAGGCCCCGAAGATCTTACTATTGATCAACAAACCGGACTAGTTTTTATTTCGGTTGATGATCGAAGAGCTAATAGAAATTCCCCCAATAGTATTCAAGGTGGAATTTTATTAATGAATCTTGCTGACTCAACCCGCCAGCTTCGAAACATAACGCCCCTATTAAATGATTTTCACCCGCATGGCATTTCACTTTGGCGTGAGCCTGACGGTCGCATGTTTTTATTCGCAGTAAATCATAGTGAAAATTATTCTATTCACACCATTGAGCGATTTCAATGGCGAAACGATAGCCTCGTGCATCTTGAAAGTTTTCGAGATGCAGTGCTCATGACAAGCCCCAATGATGTAACGGCCGTTGGCGAGCGCACATTTTATGTAACCAACGATCATGGATACAGTAAGAAAGGATTAGGGCGCACGCTCGAAGATTTTCTCCAACGATCAATTTCCTATGTTAATTATTATGATGGTAAATCATTCAAGAAGGTAGCAAGGGATATTGCTTATGCGAACGGCATTAACCATTCTTTAGATAATTCTAAAATTCTTGTAACCTCCACCACAGGCCGCAAGATTTATATTTATGATCGATCATCCGCCAATGGCGAGCTTACCCTTACCCAAACAATCGACACAAAAACAGGTGTTGACAATATTGAATTGGACGAAACCGGATCACTGTGGATTGGCTGCCATCCGCAAATGTTAAAATTTGTAGCACATGCTGCCGATCCGGCTAAGTTCTCGCCATCACAAGTCATCAAGCTATCAATAAACAGTAATGGCGAATATGAACAAAAAGAAATCTTTTTAAATGATGGCACATCTTATTCTGGTTCGTCCGTGGCTGCCGTTTACAATAATACTTTATTGATAGGATCGGTCTTTGAAAGCTCTATTCTCTACTGCATTTTATCGGCAGAATAATTTTTAGTAATAAAAAGACATCTCTCTAACCTTCTCCCCTACTATTCATTCGTTGTCTTGTGACATAATTATCCAAGGCAATCTTAGCACTTTGGAAGAAATCCTCATTCCCATAAAAGGCTAATTTCATTCAATACCTTATCTGGTACTGATCTCTAAAATCACTTTATACTTTCCAGGTAGATGGTAGTTATTCTCTCAAAATTAATGTCAATTAAAAATAGTTTTTTTTCAACTGAGTATTCCATCTTAAAGTCTCTAAACCTATCTTGCAGCCAATGGAGAATTTTGTTGTTTCTGCACGTAAGTACCGGCCTCTGGGTTTTGATGAAGTTGTTGGGCAGGAGCACATTACCACTACATTAAAAAACGCCATTGACAGTAATAAGGTAGCTCAGGCACTATTGTTTTGTGGCCCACGTGGAGTAGGTAAAACCACCTGCGCGCGCATTGTTGCCCGCATGATCAACGGCTTCGAAGAAAAAGCAGAAGTTAATTCTCTCAATATTTTTGAATTAGATGCCGCTAGCAATAATTCGGTGGATGATATCCGAAACCTGATTGATCAGGTGCGATACCCGCCTCAGTTTGGAAAATTTAAAGTCTATATTATTGACGAGGTTCACATGCTTACCTCACAAGCCTTCAATGCATTTTTGAAGACTTTGGAAGAGCCACCGCCTTATGCAATTTTTATTCTGGCAACTACCGAAAAACACAAAGTTATTCCCACTATTCTTTCTCGGTGCCAGATTTTTGATTTTAACCGCATTCAGGTAACTGATATCAGTCGTCAATTAAAAAAGGTAGCCGATCGGGAGAAAATAAAAGTAGAAGAAGCTGCCCTGCACCTCATCGCTCAAAAGGCCGATGGTGCGTTGCGCGATGCACTTTCTATTTTCGATTTAATGGTAACCTTTTCATCGGGCAAAGAAGTTACGTTCAAAGATGTGCTCAACAACTTGCACATTCTCGATTATGATTATTACTTCAGTGTAGTCGATGGCTTGTTAGCCGAAAATCATACGCAGCCAATTCTTATCCTCGATGAAATTTTACGAAAAGGATTTGATGCTCACAACTTCATTGTTGGTTTAAGTGAACATGTTCGAAATTTATTGGTTTCTCAAGACGCACGCACTGTTAACTTGATGGAAGTGCCAGAGAGTACCAAGAAAAAATATTTAGAGCAGGCCAATGCTGCACCGCCATCGGTTTTGCTTTCGTGGTTAACGATTGCTACCCAATGCGACATCAATTATAAAAGCAGTAAAAACCAACGACTGCTGGTTGAATTAGCGCTTATGAAAATGGCGCATGTCCATGCTATTCTGAAAGGCAACGGTGCTGCTTCTTCACAGGAGGGATTAAAAAAAAAATTGAATTAAAGTCTGAGAACTTAGATTCAGTAGCCGAGCCTTCTGATGCTATTGTTTCGAATCCGCAACCGGAGGAAACTGAATCTAAACAGGAAGTAATAAAGCCTGAAGTAGTTAAACCAAAAGAAAGCACTAAACCGCGCACTACCCTTAACCTCGGCAACATTTTAAAAAGTCAGCCGAAAGAAGAAACAAAAAGCGAGGAAAAAAACGGCACGGCTCAAAAGCAAAACAATCCCGTAAAGGAAGATGAATTGCGTAGCGTTTGGAACGAGTTTACTGAGCAGCGAAAAAATCAGCTAGGTGAATATCATCTGCTAAAACAGGATTACACCTTTCAAAATAATGTGATTTCATTATACATAACCAACCCGGTTGAAGAACCCATACTACTCTCAATAAAATCTGACCTACTGAGTTATTTACGTGAAAAGTTAAGCAACGGATTATTGCAGGTGGAAGGCATCATGCAAACTCATCAAACCAAGAAAATTGCCTATACCAATAAAGAAAAGTTTGACCACCTGGCTGAAAAAAATCCAGTACTTCTCGAATTGAAAGAGAAAATGGGATTAGATCCAGACTTCTAACTACGTAGACTTTAATATAGATCTTCTTTTTATCCATTCTTGCAGCGTACTGAAACAGTAACGCAGATAGATTAATAAATCTACCCTCAGGCCACTACATATATCGCCTTGAAAGTTGAAATTCCTGTCCATATGGATTAAAAGGCAGTTTTGAGCTATTTAGAATTATTCTAAATAATTTGTACTTATTGGTTCAATCGATCATATTTGCACTTATTCATGATAATTCTAAATAAACTATGGAAAAGAAATTTGTCGCCATTAACTATATCAGTTGCGAACCACATTACTATCAGCGATTTGAAGAGTTGTTTGCATCACGTGCTCATGCAATTGACAGGATGCCTGGTTTTGTGGATATGCAAGTTCTAAAACCAAATGGAGAAGGTGATTATCTGATTGTCAGTCATTGGTCTTCGGAAGAAGCCTTTAAAACCTGGACAAGCTCGCCTGAATTTTTGGAAGGCCACAAGCGTGGTTTTGAAGACATTAAAAAAGCGAAAGCGGAAGGAACGAAACCGCCAATGACCTCCACGTTCAAAACCTATAAAGTCATTTCAAATTAAGAACTGTATTTCTCATAACAGTGATCGGTAGTGTACAAATTTGATCGTTCAACTGTACAAAAATGGATACTCTTTAGCTGATAATCTGCGATTGAGCAACCTAAAAGCATTTAGTGCTATTGGCAGCAGATTTGCAAAAGGATTTTGGTAAATCATTAGCCAATTATATGAAGACATTTATTGCGGTTATTCTGTTATGTATCTTGTTTGTCATTTGTTGGCCGTTGGCAATTTTAATATTTTTTCTGTTCCCAATTATCTGGCTCGTATTACTACCATTCCGCATCTTGGGGTTTACGGTAGAAGCCGTGTTTAAACTTATTCGGGAGATATTTCTCTTACCTTTTAGATTAGTAAAGGCAATTTAAAATCAGAATTAACTTTGCCTGATCAACTCTTGCTCCCGCTGTTTCCAGGATTTATCAAGAAAGAAAGTACCTAATGGAATTAATGAGGCTGCCAAATTAATTCCTACCTGTAACAAATTCCATTTCATTAGCCGGATAGACATAAAGACAATTGTTACATAAGCAATAAATAATACACCATGCGCCCATCCTACCCACTTAACAGCCAATGGGTAATTAAAATAATATTTTAGTGGCATAGCAATAAGCAGTAATACCAGAAATGATATCCCTTCTGCAATCCCAACTATTCTTAACCTACGAACCTGATTTAACATTTTAGCAAGATAAAGAAATCCTTCCCGCAAGGAACAGGAAGGATTTTTAAAATTTCAGTTAATTAAAGTTTCGCGTATCATTTGGCTGATACACATACCTGAACGTGTAGTATCTGGCAATATCATTTGATGTTGGCGCAGCCGGTGCACCCTTGTAATAACTCAAGATCTCCATTTTCGCAAAACGTCCATTTGAAGACTTCACTACAATTATTTTTCCTGCGGTGGGTCTATTAACCATTGCTGCGCCATCGTATGTGTACCAGCCCTTTCCTGAGCCCGTAGGTATTGCAAGATTCGTATTAGGCGCTGAAGCAATCGGAGCCTCATCATTATCAGAAAGATAACCTGTTGCAGGAGCTTCGGTCAATTCATCAAAGATTCCAGTAACGATTTGTGCTTGGGTAGTACCGGGACCACTTGTTGCACTATTTACAATAATGGTAGATCCTTCAAATCCCAAGTCCCATTTGGATGAAGCACTATCAGCATTAGCTACTACTGCACCTGTTTCGAAGCTAAAAAATGTAAACTTCTTTGTTAGACCCAAGGGTTGGCCTGTGCCGGGATCAAAGCCAGTACCAGGATCAGCCGCCAAATCACTAATTGTTATTGAGACAACGGGTGTTGGTTCCTCATCTGCTTTGCATCCTATAAAACTTATTGAAATGATCAGTAAAAAAATGCCTGTTAAAATTGACTTAATAGAATTCATGATATATAGTTTAATTTATTGTTGAACACTCTTTTGAGAAATTGAATAGCTTAAGCTTATGTATAAAAGTCGACCCGGAAGGTTAGGAATAAAGATTGGCTCAGTATGATTGAAAAGATTATCAATACCAACTTGCGTGCGAATTCCAGGTTTCCAAATTTTAGCTACGGAGATGTTTGTGAGAAAATAACCCTGCACGAAATTATCATATGCATCTAATATTGAATTACTATTTCGATCAGATGATGGTACCTCTTCACCTTGTATATTGCCGCGGATGTCGCCAATTCCATATTTGCCACGGTAAATAATTCGCAGACTTGCTTCCAGACCTTTTTCCTTATTGCTATAGAATAGTTTTACATTTCCTGTATGACGAGAACGGTTGTACAATCCAAAGTATTCACTTGGTTTTAATCTCCGTGTAACCAAGGTATTCGGATCGCGGGCATAGACATTGCCATCTTTTACAGACTTTGCAACATCTTTATCTTTCGCATACAATAATTGATAGCCGACCGAAAGACCCAAATGCTTTGCAACCGGATAAGAAAAATTAGATTCAATACCCTGTGTATAGGCGCGTTGAATATTTCGATAGCTATAAATACTTTGGCCACTTTTAGTAATGGCAACAGCTTGTGTTTCAATCAAGTTATTAATGCTATTGTGAAAAAAATTTAAATCCATAATTAACGATGACAAAAGCGCTGCATGCCCGCCCGCATTAATAGAAACAGAACGCTCAGCTTGAAGATTACCCAACAAAGCTGGATCAAAAAGATAGGTATCAATTTGACCCGCACCATCCAATTCTTTCAGACGCGAAGCTGCCACTTCAGTACCTAAAACACTGTATCCTCCTCCTGCAGAGTTATTGAAGTTAAAATACAGCTGCCTGAAATCTGGAGATTTAAACCCAACCCCACCCGATACCTTAAAAGTAAGATTCTTGTTTACCTCATAACGGGAAGAAAGTTTAGGACTAAATTGAGATCCATAAATTGTATTGTAATCATAGCGGCCGCCAGCAATTACGGTTAGTCTGTCTTGGGGCATCCATTCATGTTGAAAGAAACCATATTGCGTATTTTGCTTTCTCGTTGCCTCATCACCATATCGCGAGGTTTGCACGGTCTCCTTTATATACCCTCCACCCACAGTTAAAATATTTCTATCATTAAAATAATATTCAGCATTTACTTCGGGCCGCTCAAATGATTGCTTAAAGTCATCATGATAATACTGACTTCCATCCGATTGCAATGTTAGGTTAGTCTCTGTCTTATAATGCGTATTATAATATCTTCCAACCATCTTAAATCGATTGGAGAACCGATGAGTAAGCACTGGGTTAAAATTCCAATCGCTTGTATTACCTATTCCCGCAGTTCTGATAACATCACCATTCGATTCAACTTCAAAACGAAAGACCTGATCTTCATTAAAAAATCTGCCGGCTATGCTAAGGCCTGTTTTAGCGTTTAGCTTATAACTTATGCGAGAGTTCAATGTGTAGTTTGTAAAAGGTGAAACCGTTTTTCCATAATTCTGAGGAGAGAGATCATACCCATCCGTATGATACCGATTGGCGAAAACATATATTCCAAGTTTTCCGGTAGTTAGGCTAACATCTCCATTAACATCAAGTGTATTGTTTGTGCCATATCGAAGGGAGGCTGTTGCTTTATTGCCTTTGGGTTTTTCTGTAATGATGTTTACAACACCCGCTAACGCATCAGAACCGTAGAGGCTTGAGGATGGCCCCTTAACTATTTCTATCTGTTTAATATTTCCAACAGCAATCCTGCTTAACTCAAGTGAACCCGTATATCTTCCTATTATTGGCTCGCCATCAATCAGTATTAATGTATAATCAGGATTAAAGCCTTGCAACTGAATTCCATTTCCCTGAGCATTAACTTGTGGCACCACAACTAAACCAGTTTGTTCGGTAAGAACATCATTGAGCCGAACGGACCCCATGCTTTTTATGGTAGATTTTGAAACCAATGAAACTGGCATGGGCAGGTTTCCCATCAGGCGCTCGTTTCTTGTAGCGGTAACTATAACGCTCTCCAACTCTTTAGTTTTCAAAGAATCTACTTCTACTTGGCTATATCCAATTATGCTTGCAGCAAATAGTACACATGTGCAAACGAACTTTAAAGAGGTGCTTAATTTCACAGCGCAAATATTAAATTCGTTCTAAATAATAAATACCTTAAAAAGTACAATTAATACTCAATCAGATAATTTATTACCAAGACGAAAAATTTTGGTATTTTTGAGCGAAATCATTGAAATTGAATCAATAACAAAGCTGACTTTTGTCATTTTTATATTATGAAAAATTCCCATTCGGTTGTAGAGTTTGTAAATAATACCCAAGAAAATAGTTATAAAACACTTTTCGAAACTGAAGAATTGAGTCTGCGAACTGCTGAGAACCTATCTGCCGAAGTTGTTTCACTTCCTGATAAAGTAAACCGGAACATTATCCATTTTTACTTTTGCCTAGAAGGCTCAGCCATTTTTGCGTTTGGCCCGCATTATAGCCGTCAAATCGAAAAACAACACAACTACTTTTTTTACAATCCTGATACTGATCTGCCTTTTGAACTAAAATTGGCGCCCAACACACGATTTGTATCACTCTCAATTTCATTAGAAAGTCTGCATAAACTTTTTTCGCACGATGCACTTCCATTCTTAAAACCAGAAAATGTTAAAACCAAGTTCTATGACGAGCGTGAAATACCTTCGCACCTCTATGTAGTGCTTAATCAATTATTTACTATCACGCTTAGTGCGAACGCTCAAAAGTTATACTATCACGGTAAAGTGCTTGAACTTCTCGGGCTTTACTTTTCCGAAAAAAAAACAGATACCGAGAGTTGTCCTTTCTTGAATGATCAGGAAACAGTTCGTAAAATAAAACATGCCAAGGAGTATATTCTTAAGCACATGGAAACTCCGCCAAGTTTAAAGGAGTTAGCAAAAATTGCAGGCTTGAATGAATATCAATTAAAAGTTGGCTTTAAAGAAATTTATGGAAATACTGTTTTTGGGTATTTGGTAAATCATAAATTGGATCACTCGCGTGTATTGTTGGATACTGCCCGCTATCAGGTAAACGAAGTTGCCTACCAGATTGGCTATAACAACCCGAGTCATTTTATTGCTGCCTTTAAAAAGAAATTTGGCATTACGCCAAAGAAGTATTTAATGAGTAAGCATTGAGTAATTGACAATGATAGAAGCCAAGACACTATCAACCGACAACTTACTTAGTACTTTCTTCTGGTAGTTGTGCGCGGAGCTTTTCCAAAGAGCATACCAAACACACCCCGCACCAACTCCCGACCAATTTGTTTGGTCATTGGTGACGATAGCACTTCATCAAAAGTACTTTTCTCTTGTCTTGCCGGTTTTGATGAGATTGATTTTTCAGCTTGCTTGGCTTCCTTTTGAATTTCCTCTTCCTTATGAGCAACTTTAATTCTTTCATCTAATAACTCAAAGGCACTAATCGGGTCAACCGATTCTTTATACTTTTTATAAATGGATGATCCATCCAACTGTGATTGATACTCACTTGGCTCTAGCGGCCCCATAAAAGAAGTTGGTGGAGCCAGGTGTGTAACCACCGTCTCTGTTGGAATTCCCTTTTCGTTTAGCACAGTAACAAAAGCCTGACCTGTTCCCAATTGAGTAAACTGTTGCTCCATATCGTAAAACTCAGACTTAGGAAAAGTCTTGATAGTTTCTTTCAACGACTTAACATCATTAGGTGTAAATGCACGAATAACATGATGCACGCGATTGCCCAATTGCGCTAACACATTGGCGGGCACATCTTGCGTAATTTGAGTACAAAAGAAAATTCCAATGCCCTTCGAACGAATGAGGCGAATGATCTGATCAATCTGATCTAAGAAAGCCTTAGGCGCATCTTTAAATAACAAATGTGCTTCATCTAAAAAGAAAACAAGTTTTGGTTTATCCACTTCACCCGCTTCGGGCAACGTTTGATAGAGCTCGGCCAGCAAGGCCAGCATAAAAGTTGAGAAGATCACCGGTTGACTTTGAATATCTGACACATTAAGCAAACTAATTACTCCGCGGCCGTCAACTTTTTCAAAAAGATCATCAATATCAAACGATTTTTCACCGAACAGTTGATCAACACCTTGCTGCTCAAGTGCTACAAGCTTGCGCAGAATTGTGCTTGCAGTGGCTGGTGATATTTTACCATAGTCATTTTTAATTTCGGCAGCACCCGCACCATCTGTTAAATAGTTTAATACTTTTTTTAAATCATTCAAGTCAACGATTGGAAGTTTCTTATCATCCGCATACTTGAATATGATCATCAATACTCCACTCTGCACTTCATTTAATTCCAAAATCTTTGTCAGTAAAACCGGACCAAATTCGGTAACTGTGGCTCGCATTTGGGCTCCCAATTTTCCACTAAGCGAATAAAGTTCAATTGGATAACCCGTAGGTGTATAGTTTATTCCAAGGGCACTGGCGCGTTCTTTTATTTTATCATTGTCTATGCCTTCCTTTGCCATGCCGGAAATATCACCTTTCATATCGGGCATAAATACGGGAACACCAACGGCCGAAAGTTGCTCGGCCAACAATTGAAGGGTGCGCGTTTTTCCTGAACCCGTAGCACCGGTGATCAAACCATGCCTGCTCATCATGCGTAAGGGTAAGTTTACCTTAGCATCGGCCAGAATTTCACCTTGATAGATTCCGGCACCTAAATAAATTGATCCACCTTTGATCGAATAGGATGCGGATATTGATTCAATAAATTTTTCCTTAGACATTGTTCAGTTGATTTGAAGATGAAAGATTGGAAAATTAAAGGGAAAGATAAAACCTGATTATCTGTATGGATTTATAGTCGCTTTTTCAGCAGCCAATCAATTTGCGGGTCATCTCCCATCCAAAAAGTATGCTCAGAAAATTTTTCAAAACCCCAGTGTCCATAAAAAGTTTGTGCTTTATAATTTTTCTCCCACACTCCTAACCAAATCCATTCGTAATTATTTTGATTTGCATAGGCCATCGATTTTTCCATTAAAAATCTCCCTACAGACTTACCCTGCGCTGACGTAAGCACATATAAGCGTTGAAGCTCAATCGTGTTGTTACCTAAATGGTTTAAGACCTCATCGCTTTCGCGGAGACGCGCAAAGCCGACTACTTCGCTGCCCTCAATGGCAAGAAATAATTTTGAGTTCTTCTCTATAAATTCTTTCTCTAATTCCTCAAGACTATAAACATTATTCAAAAAGGCATCCATATTCTCTTGCGTGTTAGAGGATGCAAAAGTGTCTATGTAAGATGAAATTGCCACAGTTCGCATGGCTGGAATATCATGAGATGTAGCTTCTCTTATCTCTATCATAACCGAATATAAAAAAACCCCGCATGACCGGGGTAATTTATGATTGATTTAAAAATTTCTATTATTTCTTTTCATCGTAGTTCTGGAATGAATATAAGATTCCCAAAGAAAAAGCCTGGCTAAGCTGAATGCCGCTATCCTGATCATAATCATATATCAAAATTCCACCAACAGAAACGTTTACAAACTTATTAACCTTAGCCACAAGATTTAAATCTAAGCGGTGGTCAATTGTCTTAAGCGCAAGGGTTTCATAGTTAGCAAACATCACATAGCGCCACTTCAAGTTTACATTTTTTGCTATCTCTTTATCAAACTCTGCTTGCATTTGAAATGCTAACCACTCAAATCGAGTGCTTTCACCCTTTAACACACCATATGGTTTTAATGGATCAACAGCATCAAATCTACCATTGTTGTTAGCTACCACTGTAACCCTTGGTGAGAATGGGGAAAAACTAACTTTAAAATAATCAACCGGATGATAGGCCAAACCCCAAGTGGAAGTAATAAAAGCGGGCGCCATAAAATCTGAAATGAGTGATCCAAATTCTACACCATTCACATCTTTCTCGTACTTATATCCTTTTGCGAATTGAGAAAGAAAGTTAAGTGAAGAAGTAAAACTCCATTTTTCATTTAAATCATGCCCATATCTGGTTTCCATATAAATGCGATCTAAGGTTTTGCGGGCACCTTGACCTTGGTTGTTAACTGCACCATAAAGAAAATCTAGGGTATTATCCCAACTGTTTTTATCTTTCTTATAGTTCGCCTTATAATTCAAGAAAGCATTGAACCCAAAAGAATTGACCCCACCCGCTTTCCAGTTGGAGGTAAACGAAGCCTGATTGATATTAAGGCCCGTACGAAAAGTTTTTTTCCAGTTAGTGGTTGAATCAACCTTAATAACTTGAGCAAACGCTGAAGAGGATAGTGCAATACAAACGATTGAAACCGCAACAAATTTTGTAAATTTTGCATTCATAGATTACTGTTTAGTGCAAAACTAGCAAATATCTTAAACGAATGTTTAGATGTTATTTAGTCTGATTTCGTCTAACGCCACCTCTGTTAAGGGCTTGGTGATAAACTTGATAACATGATTGTTGTTTACAATCTTATCAATATCACGTTTGTTGTCGGAACTTGAGAGGATAATCACTTTACATTTACTTCTAACCAGTTCATTAAACTTCTCAAACTCGTACAGAAATACAAACCCATCAACAATGGGCATGTTAATATCTAGAAAAATTAAATTCGGGATGTTTTCGGGATTACTTTGATGTTCCTTTAAAAAATCTAACGCTCCTTTTCCAGAACTTTTAACCTCAACTCGTTTTGCAAATTTGGTGATTTCAATTATCCGTTTGCTAATAAAATTGTCTGTGTCGTTATCATCAACTAATAACACAAGATCAATAGCTTTTGTAGTAGTTTCTATATCCATGCTTTTGCTAAGCGCTCCGCCTCTTTATTCTAAGTTGCAAAATTATTCAATTTTACCACAACATAAACTTTTGCGCACTCCCAACAGGGGTTACGTAAGTATTTGATTGAAAAAGTAAAAAAATGAAGCTTATCGCGAGAAAATCTTAAGTTTTTCACCTAAGGAAAGACTTAGTGTATCCTTTTTATTCCAATCCATTAATTCTTTAATAGTGACATTATACTGCCGGGCCACGCTATAAAGTGTATCGGCCGGTTTTACTTCGTGTATAATAACGATTGCCTCCTGAGATGCATTACCGCTAACGATAGCCTCTGAAGATTGCTCTTGCGGTTTACTGATTTTTAAATTTTGGCCGGGTTTAATTCCAGATGTTATGTCAAGTTCATTCCAACTAAGCAAATCAGTAACGGCTACCCCATATTTTTTAGAAATTGCATAAAGTGTTTCGCCCGGTTGCACTAAATGATTCCCATTTTGCTCAACCACCAAAATTACTGAGTCCTGTTTAACAATTGGCATTTTATCTTCCACAAGGATGGCCACCGTTGGTGCTGGTTTTTCAATAACACTAGTAGTTACTTTTTCTTTTGGCTTCACCTCCCAACCAAAAAATTCGCCTTCTTCCACGGCTGCCACAGTAGTTTGATCAGTTAAAACAGGAGCAAGTATTGGTTGCTCAATCGTCCTTTTATTTGTCAACCAAACAACATCACCAGGTTTCAGTTGCGAAGAATTGTCCATTTTGTTAAATCGTTTCAAACGAGCCATCCGCACTCCGCATTTTTGACTTATAGCCCATAATTTATCCCCTGCAACAACTGAATGAGTTGGTTGATTTGATTTTGTTTTCTTCCGTTTTAAGAAATAGTATTCTCCGCCTTGCACTTTATGGTCAATGGAAATCTCGTTGTACTTAAGAAAATCTGATAACAAAACTCCTGCCCGACTCGCCAGCGCAGCTGTTGTTTCATTGCCCACACTTCGTATCGCTTCAATTCCATTAATTTTCTTCTTCTCCGTTTTAATTATCAAAGGTTTTGAGTCAGCGACAGTAGTAGTCATTGGTTTTGCAGAAGCAAGCATCAACACATTAAAATCCTCACTCAACTGACCACTTGGAATGATGATTGAATAAGGCTTATCAACAGGGATTTTACTTGCTAGTGCCCACTTATTGTATTCCTTCAAAGTCGCTTCATCAATCGATAATTCGCTCGCTAGTTCGTGCATGGCTTTAGGCGATTGTATTTGATACTGCACAACTTTTACCTGAGGCTCGCCTTTTATTGCGCCTTCAAATGCTATTTTATGAGCAAGGTATTTTTTTATATACCAATAGGTTTCACTGGTAATCTCCATGTGACGCGCGCCATTGTATTTATCGCCCACTGAACGTTGCACACCACCGCCACCCATTTGGTACGATTGCAGTGCAAGCAACCAATTATTAAATAGGTAATTATTCTTTTTAAGATACCGAGCTGCACCTCGCGTAGCCGAAGCGATATTCATACGCTCGTCAATATCCCTATCTACACGCAAGCCCATTTCCATGGCTGTAAAATCTTTGAACTGCCAAAAGCCAACGGCATTGGAAACTGAAACCGCATCTGATATAAGGGCACTTTCCTGAAGGGCGAGGTATTTAAAATCATCGGGAAGTCTTTCTTCCTCAAAAATCTTTTCGATGATGGGGAAATAAGTTTTAGCCCGCTCTACTTTAATACCAAAGTAACGTGGATATTGAGTAAGGGCATCCACATCTTTTTGAATTTCGCGTCTGGCATCATCACGAATAGTGAGTGTCATGTCTGCGAACTGCATCTTATGAGGCACTTCGGGAGTTTGGGCGTATGAGGCAGCACCAATAAAAAATAGTGCAACTGCAAAAAATCTCATGGAACAAAGGTAAGTAAAAGAATTATAACGCAATAAAGGTTAGGGTTGGTGTAATTGAAAAGCCAACTTACTTTGAAGGGAAGTAGCAACCGATGTGATGACAAATAGGCCTTTAAGTCAACTTGAAATCTTACGCATCATCATAATCCCATCGCGCAAAGGCAACAATAAGTTTTCAACGCGGCTATCAGTATTGACTTTCGAATTGAATTCCAGAATAGCCTTTGTATCCTTATCGGGTTTAGCGTTAGTGACTTTACCGCTCCAAAGAACATTGTCGGCCAGAATTACACCACCTACTATTACCTTATCGAAAATAAGATCATAGTAGGTTGAATAATTCTCTTTGTCAGCATCAATAAATACCAGGTCAAATTCCTGAGTAAGCGTTGGGATAATTTTCAACGCATTGCCAATGCGATAATCTATTTTTTCTGAAAGCCCTGCTTGATAAAAATAAGCACTTACACGGCTTTCTAACTCTTCGTTAACATCGATGGTTGTTAGCTTACCCGCTGGTGCCAATCCTTCTGCCAAACAAATAGCTGAGTACCCTGTGTAGGTACCGATTTCAAGAATATTTTTGGGTTGAAGAAAATGACTAATCATAGCCAGAAATCTACCCTGCACATGGCCCGATAACATACGCGGCTTTAAGATATTAGCATGCGTATCTCTTCCTATCTTTTTGAGAAGATCAGATTCTGCCGAGGTGTGAGAGCCGACATAGTTTGCAATATCTTCTGGTAAAAATTCCATGGTTAGGTAATTATTTTAAAAATAAGGCGTCTGACCGCTTTTATTTGACCTAGCTCTGCATACACAAGATAGCAGCAGTCTGACGCCTTATGATGATCAAGTATAGTTAAGAAATCGGCTCTACAATTAATGAACTTAGTTTTTTCTCATCAAACATTTCGTTTGCCAACTCCTGAAGTTTAAACGCGGAAGTACTCTTTACCCGATCAAAAATTTCTTGCAAACTGGTAACTCGTCCATGATCCAATAAATTTCTGGCCATCATAATCATAAAGCTGATGTTGTTCTCTTCGGCCATCGCAATCTGACCCAAAATTTGCTCTTTGCTAGATGCAAGTTGCTTCACTCCCAATGGCTCATCGCACAATTTCTTTAACTCTTGTTTAACTAACATAATGCCCTTCTTTACTTGTGAGGGATCCGTGCCAAACGTAATAACAAACAATCCGGTATCGATAAAAGGAACAAACTGAGCACCTATTGAATACACAAAGCCATGCTTTTCGCGCAAAGCAAGATTGAGGCGCGAGTTCATACCTTGTCCACCCAAAATGCTAGTAAGCATATAAAACGAACTTCTGTTTTCATGTGAAAATGAATAGGCCGGTCGCCCCAATGCAACGCGCGATTGCTTAACCGTTTTCTGAAGTACAACTGCCTTTGGCTTATACCCAGTGAACTTAAGTCGTTTCTTTTTTGATGTGGACGCTGGAATAGCGCCTAAATGCTTTTCAGCCAGCCGAACCACTTCTTCCATGGAAATATTTCCTACACATGAAAATACAATTCGCTTTGTATCCAAGTGTTCCTTAACAAAAGACCGGAAATCTTTACGCTTAAAAGATCGTACTGTTTTTTCAGTACCCAAAATATTCATCCCTAATGAATGGCCTGCAAAAACTACTGAATCAAATTCATCCTGCAAAGAATCTTCAGGGTCATCATGATACATGGACATTTCTTCCAGTATAACATTGCGCTCCTTTTCAATTTGAGTATCTGGAAAAATAGAATCAAATGTAATGTCTGTGAGTAACTCTACTGCGCGTTCGAAATAATCATCACGTAAGGAAGCATAGAAAAGAATTTTTTCTTTATCGGTGAATGCATTCAATTCGCCACCTAATGATTCCAACCGATTCAAAATATGAAAAGCCTTGCGCTTACGTGTTCCTTTAAAAGCCATGTGTTCCCAAAAGTGAGCGATCCCCTGATTGGTTGGAGATTCATCGCGACTACCAATATCGAGCATGATACCACAATGAACAATTTTAGTCGTTAGCACTCTATTGTGAATTACTCTTATCCCGTTCTTCAACGTATATACTTCGTATTCTCTCATATCAAGTGCAAAAATAACCTTTACGGGAGATTGTACCACACGCGAACAAGAATGCCCGTGTTCGGGCACAACTCTTGACACGTGTTTCATTTTTTGTGTAAAATCGCATAAGTCAACGGCACAATAATTGGTACTCAACAACTATGGAAACACAAAAAGTAAAAACCTGCTTTACTATCACCTTTACGGATGATCAGTTTACCCATGCCCGCACGTATGTGGAAGATATGAAAAAACACCCCCAACGTGTTTTCTGGAGAGGCAAGGAAGGAAAATCGGACGCTGAGTTGATTGTTGAACAAATTGCGCATCGCATCCTTTCGGGATTTTATAATACCGATGCATATAATGCCGGCAAGCACATTGTAAGAATGGAGAGTATGACGGCTGCGTAGCTTTTTAAACTCGCTCCAACACTTTTTTAATCAACGCCTCTACTATTTTGTTAGGGTCTTTTGAGAATTTATTTTTGATACGGTTGGCGATAATCGCATTTACACTAAGCACATCGTGACCCAACAAACGACCCAAGGCATAATAGCCAGCCGTTTCCATTTCAAAATTGGTGAGCCAGAAGTCGCCTTTGTGATAATAGTTTAAATCTTCTAAAAGTTTTGGGAAACGAATTGGAACGCGCAATTCACGACCCTGAGGTGCGTAAAAACCAGGGCAGGTAACGGTGTTTCCCTTCATCATATCGGCACCAATTTGCTCGCGCAGCGAAACTGAACCCCGCACCACATACGGCATAAAAGGAAGCCCGGTTTTCTTTTGAATGTCATGCGCTAAACCCGTTTCCAGATCATCCATCGGCAAGTCATAAAAATTCATCAGGTTATCCAAACCCACTGCATAATCGGATGCCAGGTGCGTGCCCAATGGAATATCGTCTTGCAATGCTCCGGAAGTTCCGATGCGAATGACCTTTAATTTTCGCTTGCGCGATTTTGGTTCGCGCGTTTTTAAATCAATGTTTACCAACGCATCAAGTTCGGTAAAAAATATTTCGATGTTATCTGTACCAATGCCCGTGCTTATCACTGTAATACGCTTGCCTTTGTACGTGCCCACATGCGTAATGAACTCGCGTTTGTTCATTTCAAACTCAATCTGATCAAAATATTGGCTTACCGCGTGAACCCGACTGGGGTCACCAACGGTAATGACTGTATCTGAAATATTCTTTGGAAGAAGGCTTAGGTGATAAACGCTGCCATCAGGGTTAAGGACCAAATCAGTTTCAGATATTTTGTTAGTTATTGCCACGAGATTTTATTTAGCGCCACAGATTCACTGATTTTGATTACTAATAACTAAAGCGTTGGCGCGATGCGTCTGGAGGAACATGGATTACAACCATTGACTTCGGCAAACTTTTTTTAATCTGTGAATCTGTGGCTATCATTATCATTTTTAAACAACCTTTGCAGGATTACCAAACACAGTATCACCTGCTTTAATGGGGGCTATTACAACCGAACCGGCACCAATGCGCGCACCTTTGCCTACAGTAACTCCGGAAACAATCGTTACCCCAGAGCCAATAAACACTTCGTCTTCAATAGTAACCCCGGCATTGATTGAACTGCCAGCACCTACTTGCACAAAGTCTCCCAACGAAGCCTCGACACCAATGGAAGTTTGAGTATTCAGAATGCAATGACTTCCTACTTTAGAGCCTGGAGCCAAATACACATTGCAGTCAATAAAATTTCCATGCCCTAAAATTGCTTTCTCAGAAATAACAGACTTAGAATGTATAGCATTAACAGGTTGCATGTGCCGCACTTCCTGAATCATTTTTACCAACGACTTCCGTAACTTATTATCGTCAGCCGCTACGAAGGCTTCGCATTTTTTTCCAATTAATTTAAGAAAGCCATCATCATCGGTATCACCCAACACAACTACCTCATCAACTTCTGTATTGTGGAGTTTTTTATTGTCATCCAAAAATCCATACACGACAACATTATTCGTTTCAAAAATTTCTTTGGCAGCCCTACCTAAATGGTTGGCTCCAAAAATTATAACCGGATTTTCCATGTGGCAAAGATAAATATTGTGTATGATCTATTTATGACGAAATCTGATTCTATCAAACAAATAAGTCAGCAACGGGTTGCGATAGGCAATTATAAAAACAAAAAAAGGTAAAAAGCCAACCCGATAGCGTGATAAGGTACCAAGGTTAGGGGTACTCAATGCAAGAAACACACAGAGTAATATTATATAGAGTATCGCAGAAACCAATAACAACATATTGCCTGACTCAACTTTCTTTCTAAAAAAAAGCGCCCCTGTAAATACAATTAAAGCAAGATTTTCAATAGCCGCTAACCAAGAACTTACGCCAGTTGCTTCCCAAACAAATGGACGAAACAGTCCTGATACCAATGCCCAAGGTGAGTTTATTAGAATACTCGACCAATTGGCGGTAAAGTTATAATAATGAATGAGTCCACTATCTTTAGAGATAGCCACAAAATCATTATGATTCGTTATCAATACTTGCAAGACCCGGCTCAGGTAAAAATTAGGATGAGATAGACTAACAATTCCACTCAACAAGATAAAAATCAACAGCCAGCTAATTATCTTAAATCGATTTAGAATAAGGATGCGTTTTTGCAAAAAGTAAAATAATACTGAAGAGGCAATTACTGCAATAAACAAAGCAGTCCAGTAGTATTTCAAATTCCAGGCAACATAAAACGAAAGAATTGCAAGCGGCCATTCCCACCAAAAAAGTTTTTCATTTTTTAATCCCTTAACAAAAACTGTAGCCACAAAATAAATTCCCGCTAAGGCCAAGGTTTCTTTTACCAAACCCGAACTCCAAAAAACGATAGAAGGGAAAAATAAAAAGGCGATTGCGGCTGGTGTTCTACCTTGCGGAAAATGTTTGCTGATCACTTTAAATAAATTCCAGGAAGCGAAAAAAGAGATTAGTGAAAAGTATAAGGCACTAATCCAATAGTTATTGCCCGTGATGAAAGTAAACAGGCTGATAATTTTTACAAGAAAAAGTGACCGCTCCTGCGTATTTGAAAGCTCACTCCAAATATCAACTCCGTCATTACTACTCCATAAAAATTGAAGGTATCCGCCAAAATCATTATGAGCCTGATTAGCTAATATTGTTGCATCCTTAAAAAATAACCAGGTATCATTTGCGGAGTAGTAATATAAATACACAAGGCCCAGAGCAACCCCCATCAACATTTTAAATACTAATGCACTCCAAAAAATAAATGAGTTTTCAGTACCAGTTCTTTTAAAGAAAAGCCAACTTATTGCGAACAGGATAATAGCATGAAGGAAAATCATACTTGACGATTGGGTTTCAACAAGGAGGTACCAATCGTGCAGTTTAAGCATGCCCTGCGTTGGCAAAAGTTGTTATATAATTCTATCAGGCCTTGCGAATCAAAACCCGTTTTACTGTTGTAGTCAAGGCCTTCCCAAAGGCGAGTGATCCTATTCTCCTCGGCAGGCATAGCTTGTAAAATTGAAATAGCCCTGTCAACAAAACTCCAATCATCGCGCGATTGGCCATAAGCAACAAATAAAGGAACAACCGTATTGATAATTATATTTTCACGGCTAGATGCTCCTAGAGCTGGAACTTCTGTTTTCGATTTTTTACCAAAACGATAATGGTTTCGCCAATAGGTTGATTGCTGAATTTCAAAAAACTGAATAAGCTGCTTATAACTTAAAGACTCGATCAAGTTTGAGAAAATATTCTTTTGAGATGATAATAGCGCGGCAAATTGGGCAAGTCGCACCGTTGGAAAATTACCCGGTCGCAGGCGCAAGAATTTCCATTGCGTTACATTCATCTGTTGTTTTTCAAGATCATACTTCTTTGCAAGAAACTGGTATTCGTTAAAAATCCTTGTCAGGTATTCATCTTTTGTCTTGGCTACTAAAAATCCGGCTTGACCGAACAGCAGGGCTTCGACTTGTTCAACATTATTCCAATGTTTTTTCAGCAACTTATAGGGCATGGCTTGCGCCAACTGAATAAAGGGATCTTTATTTACTTTAAACCCGAAACTGGCAGCCAACAATTGATACGTTGTTTCTTCCCAGTCGCCTTTATTTTTATCGAGTTGAATTTTAATTTGTGTAGCTCGCGATTCCAATCGACTCATAAGCGCTTTGTCAACCATCCCATGTTTTACCACTTCATCAACTATTTTAAACGATTTGCTACACGGGATTGACGCTGGATCATCTATTAACTTATGATATGATTTTAGCAAATGCTCTTCTACCCTGCCCTTAAGACTAAATGTTGGCATTGGTGTGCCATCTGTTCGATGCACTGGTTTATTATCTTCCCAAACTATATGGAGTACAACATTTTCATACGCTTTATCGGTATCATGCTTATGCTCGTACCAACCAGAAGATTGAATATGGATTTCAACACAGCCAGCCCACTCAATCGAGTCAATTTTTATTTTGGCTTGCGAAAAATCCGGACCAGCATCAGAGTTTAAAATTCCGGGTTTCAAAACTGTCAATCGCTCACCAGCATTTGTGGTAAGATTACTCTTATCAAAGTATTGAAATTGCCAGATATAGTGAAGGAAAGATTCGCTCACAAAATTAGTGTTGAGCCACAAGTTACATTTTCGCAGCCACAGATTCACAAATTTCAACGCAATCGTGCGAGGCAAAGGAGATTTAGGTCAATCCTAATAACAGGTTTATTGAATTTTAATCAGTGAATCTGTGGCTAAAACTACTGCAAATACTTTTGCAAGTACTCACTCATCTCACCTTGAACGTTAGCCGCTGCTTTTCGCGATGCCTCGGCAAAATCTTCACCCTGCGAGGCATAGATAATCGCGCGAGCTGAGTTGACTAACAAGCCGCACTGTTCGTTCATACCCGCTTTAGATACTTCCTCCAAATTACCACCTTGTGCACCTATACCGGGAACAAGAAAAAAATGTTCGGGTGCCAACGTGCGAATGTTTCCAATTTTATCGGCCTTGGTTGCGCCCACCACATACATCATGCGATTGGGAGAAGCCCAGCGTTGGCTTGCAAAAATAACTTCTTCATACACATATCGTCCGCCACGGGTTTCTAATTGTTGAAAATCAGCACTACCCGAATTGGAGGTGTGTATTAAAAGAATAACCCACTTGCCTTGAAAATCAAGAAAAGGTGCAACAGAATCTTCGCCCATGTATGGCGCGACTGTAATTGCATCAAAATCCATTTGCTGGAAATAGGCCTTAGCATACAAAGCCGAAGTGTTACCAATATCTCCGCGCTTGGCATCGGCAATAGTAAAGCAATCTTTTGGAATGTAGTCGAGTGTTTTTTCTAAACTTTGTAATCCCTTATATCCCAATGCTTCATAAAAAGCGAGGTTTGGTTTGTAGGCTACGCAAAAATCTTTTGTTGCGTCAATGATCTGCTTATTGAATTCAAAAACCGGATCGGGCAGTGAAAGCAAATGCTTCGGAATTTTTTCTAAATCAATATCCAAACCCACACACAGGTAGGAATTTTTCTTTTTAATTTGCTCGAAAAGTTCTTGTCGTGTCATGTAGGATGTTGGAAGTTAGAGAATAGAGGTTTGAGGTTAAATGCTGATTACCTCTTACCCGATCACCGAAGGTCTATCACCTCTACTCCTGGATATTTCTTAGGATCGAACGTAAAGAATGCATCATCCACTTTTACTCCTGGAGTAAACTTTGTAATGGTATACTTGTTTTCATTTCCGTTGGGCGAGCCATTTGATTTCTCATACATCGTCCAACTATGAATCATATTATCTTTTTTTGAAATCATCATTTTGATTTTCCAAAACCGATCATCTTTTTTCTCAGGCTTCAAATCAACTTCTGAACACACTATGCCGTCTTCAGTCTTCTCTCCTAAATATATGTACTGATAACCCTTCTTATATAAGTCAAAAATTTCTGATGGATTAAGTTCAGCAGAGCTTGGATCAAAATTGTCGATGTTCACTTCTTTGGCACTTGGCAAATAAGTCCAAACGGTAGTTCCATTATTTATTATTTCCTGATCATCTAAAACCAGGCGAAACTTACTGCCTTTGGTGGTTATTTTAAGATTTAGCTTGTCGTTAATGCCACCACTTTTATTAATAAAATTATGGGTGATGTAAGCCTCGAATGAACCCAAGTCTTTGTATTTTTTACTCATTGCTTCCAAAACTTTCAGCGCATCGGGATCATATTGAGCAAAGGCTAAACTTCCAACAAACGTTAACAAAAGGGCAAAAACGGACTTTTTCATTATTAGTAATTAGGATTGCGTATGTTTTTCCTTCAAATCATTCAATAATTGTTCCAAACTCATCGGATCGGTGATTAAAACCTCTCTTGCTTTAGAGCCCTCGAAAGGACCCACAATTTTAGCGGCTTCCAATTGATCTATCAAACGTCCGGCTCTATTATATCCAAGTTTTAGTTTACGTTGCAATAATGAGGTGCTTCCTTGTTGATGTTGCACCAGCAAACGAGCTGCCTCTTCAAACAACGAGTCGCGATCGGATAAATCGACAGACGAGGCTCCCCCATCATCTTCACCTTCAAACTCAGGAAGCATGTAGGCGGAATCGTAGCCGCGTTGTGAGCCAATAAAATCGCAGATGCGTTCTATCTCTGGCGTATCAACAAACGGACTTTGTAAGCGAACTATTTCTGAACCGGTAGAAAGTAACATATCACCTTGCCCAATTAATTGATCGGCACCGCCTGTATCTAAAATTGTTCGCGAGTCAATCTTAGAAGTAACACGGAATGAAAGACGTGCCGGAAAGTTTGCCTTGATTACACCCGTGATAACATTCACTGATGGTCGCTGGGTGGCAAGCACCAAGTGAATTCCAATGGCACGAGCTAACTGAGCAAGTCGCGCAATAGGTGTTTCCACTTCTTTTCCTGCTGTCATCATTAAATCGGCCAACTCATCAATTACCAAAACTATGTATGGTAAAAACCGATGCCCTTCTTTTGGATTCAGTTTGCGTGCTACAAATTTTGTGTTGTACTCTTTTATATTTTTGACACCCGCATCTTTTAAAATTTCGTAGCGGTTTTCCATCTCAATACACAACGAGTTGAGTGTATGCACCACTTTCTTTGTATCCGTGATGATGGCCTCTTCGCTGTTTGGAAGTTTTGCCAGATAGTGCCTTTCTATTTTACTGAACAAAGACATCTCAACTTTTTTCGGATCGACCAAAACAAACTTGAGCTGACTGGGATGCTTTTTATATAAGAGTGATGCCAAGATCACATTTAATCCTACTGACTTGCCCTGACCGGTAGCGCCCGCTACAAGCAAGTGCGGCATTTTGGTGAGATCAATCACCATCAACTCATTTGAAATTGTTTTGCCAATAGCAATAGGAAGATCCTTATCTGTCTTTTGAAAACGTTCCGATGCCAATACAGATCGAATACCAACCATCTCGCGGTTTTTATTTGGCACTTCAATACCTATTGTTCCCTTTCCGGGGATAGGCGCAATAATCCGAATACCAAGTGCCGACAGACTTAGCGCGATGTCATCTTCCAGGTTTTTAATTCGCGAAATTTTTACACCGGCCTCCGGAACAATTTCATATAGGGTTACTGTAGGGCCAATAGTTGCTTTGATGCTCTGAATTCCAATTTTGAAATTGGTGAGCGTACTTAAAATCCGATCCTTATTTTGAGTGAGTTCATCTTGAGTTACCTGAACTTTACTGGCTTCATACTCATTGAGTAATTCGAGCGTTGGAAATTTATAACTTCCTAAATCCAATGTTGGATCATAAACTCCTTTTGTTTCAACCAATTGCTCTGCGAGTTCATCAGTATCTGACTTAGCTTCTTCAATAATAAAGACAGGCTCGGCAGGTTTTTCAACCCGTTGCTTTTTAGGTTCAATCTCAAGTGGCAATTCGGTAGCAACAACGGGTAATTCCGCTTCATTTTTTAAAACCAACTCAGGCTCAGGTTCATCTTCAGCAATAGGCCAGTTATCCTGATCGTCTGTATAGGTAGGTTTAATGATCAAGTCATCGTCTGGTAACAAGGCATCGTTGCCCATAGGCTTGGGATCTTTTACCTGAAAGGCATTGATAGCGGTTACATTAAAATAGTAGATGATGAAGATAAAAAGAGAAAGGGCCAGAATTAAAAAAGTACCCCACCCAAACAGTCCGCTCGAAATTTTTGCCAGTTCATAACCAAGTCCACCGCTAATGAATCCTATTTCGGAAACACCAGCCATGCTGTGTGTGATATACCCAAGCAGTAAACTCAACCACAATCCAGCAAACACCGAAAGTATAAACGCTGAGAAAATAGAAACCAGCTCTCTCTTAAATACAAACTTGAATCCTAAAAAAAATAAAAGTGGCGGAATGAAGAAGGCCGAAATTCCAAGCCATTTGAAAATTAAAAAATGTGAAGTAACCGCTCCATATAAACCCAACCAGTTTTCTGCTTCCTTTCCGGATTCGATAATATTGGTGCTCCACAAAGCTTCCACTACACTTTGATCAGCCTTGCCCGTAAACAGATACGAAAGAAAAGCAGTAAAGAGATAGAGCGAAGTAATCAGTAGAAAAAAACCAAGTGCTAACGGGAATCGTGGATCCTTAAAAAAATCGAGATTGAATCGGGATTTGGATTTGGTTGACTTTGCTTTCTTTTCCTTTTCGGGTTTCTTAAAGGTGTTGGATTTGTAAGTGTTTTCAGCCATCAGTTTAAAAAGTACTCAAAGCTAAGAAAAAGGATTAGAAACTTAAATTTCCATCGATTGTGAATCGGCATAAGGGAAGACAGTTAATTTACCTATTTGATTTTGTTAATATTTTATAAGCAGAACCATGGATTTAATTTTTCATAACAAGGTCCAAAAAAAAAAGAGTACTTTCAATAAAATTTGAATCTTACCTAAATGAAAAATCTGACTTTGATTTTTCTGTTTTTATGTTTTTGCTCAGTTGAGTCTGTTGGGCAGAGCAAGCACATTGATAGCCTACAGCAAATTGTAGCGTTGAATCGGCAGGACACTGTTGAATTGGAAGCCTTGCTTCAATTATCAAATGAATTTTCACGAAAAGACATTACGAAAGCTAAACAGTTTTCATTGCAAGTGGTTGCGCAGGCAGATCCCCGAAGTGAAGTCAAATGGCTGGGAGCAGCCTACAACTATTTGATCACAATGTTTCAACAGGCAGGTCAACTTGATAGTGCCCGCTGCTTCCTTCTCATATCGGAAAAATTAGTTCAGCAAAACCCTACCAACGTACGCATAAAATTTAATTACAACCAAGCTGCTGGATTGTTTTACAAAAATTTGGGTGAGTACAAAAGAGCGTTACCCTATGTGTTAGATAACATTAAAATCTGGAAGAAGGAAGATGAACACAGAGCGGGTCAACTACTGAATCTTGGCAATCTGTATTTCAACATGGGTGATTTTAAAAATGCAGCCGATTCGCATTTAAAAAGCTTGCAACTATTTGAAATCCTAAAAAATATAAGAGGTCAATCTTTTTGTTTTCAAAGTCTTGGCAATGATTTCTTTTCCTTAAATCAATATGCAAAGGCAGAAAAATACTTTGAGAGGTCGCTTGCCTTAAAGGAGCAATTAGGTGATAAGCGAGGCGTCTTGACAACAACAATTAGCCTTGGCGATGTATACAAAGAGTTAAATCAAAATCAAAAAGCTGCGATCAATTATAAATCTGGTCTGGCAACTGCTCGCAGCATGAAATTAGTAGTTCAAGAAGCTTTCATTTTGCATCAAACCGGTTTACTAAATAAGAGAATGAACAATTTTGAATTGGCTAGAGAAAACTTTAACAAAAGCATTGTCTTATCTGAACGATTGGGTGATAGCGTAACACGCGCAATGACTAAGTCGGAATTAATTGGTCTTGATTTAATAGAACAAAACAAAAAAAATACAGAAACGGAATTATTAAATAGCTTAAATACTGTCATTCGAATTGGTGATCGGCAACAGCAATCAATTGAATACATACATTTGAGCGACTATTACACGTTGCATAAAGATTATGAAAGAGCACTTTACTATTTCAAGGAACATAAAGCACTAAGCGATAGTATTGAGGGCAATGAAGTTCTTCTTCAGCTAAAGGAATTGGAGGAACAATATCAAAACGAAAAGCACACACAGGAAATCACGCTATTAAAAAAAAATCAGGAATTGCAGACTTTGGCCCTGAGTCGCGAGCGAACCAATGTAGCACTCATTGCCTTCGCGTTATTCTCCGTTCTAATTATCAGTATTCTCTTAGTCAATCGCTATCGGGTAAAGAATAGAGCCAATCGCATGATTGAAATGGAACGCATGCGAAATACCATTGCCCGCGATCTTCATGACGATATCGGATCAACTTTGTCTAGCATTAACATCATGAGTCAACTTGCGATAAATGAAAATGGAAAGTCAAGTCAACAACATCTGAAAAAAATTGCCATCCACTCTGCTCAAATGATGGAAAACATGAGTGACATCGTTTGGTCTATCAATCCAAAAAATGATTTAGCCGAGCAAATGGTTTTTAAGATGAAAGAATTTGCTGCCGAAATTTTAGAACCAGCCGGCATCAACTATTCTTTTCATGTGGACGGATCAGTTGACACGCTGAAACTTGATTCAGAAAAAAGAAAGAATTTGTTTCTGATTTTTAAAGAAGCCATAAACAATGCTGCCAAATACAGTGAAGGCACAAATGTTACCATTAATCTATTTCTTCAATCAAGCCACTTGCATCTTGAGGTGGTTGACAACGGAAAGGGGTTTAATAAAGCGGAAGCTAAAATCGGTAACGGATTATCGAACATGAAAGATCGGGCAGCTGCTATTACGGGAGCTCTTCAATACAACACGGAACCCGGAAAAGGCACTCGAATCCTACTCGCGGTGCCCATCACATGATTAGGGTATTTTTAAAAATCGAGATTATTTTCTGCTTTGTCATATAAAATGAAATCACTGTCTGTCCTAATCTTTGAAGATAACGCCCTGCTCCGCGAAAGCATTAGTAGTCTAATTTTAGTTAAGGCTGAGCTGAAATTATTAGGAGCCTTCGAAAATGTGCTCACTGTTAAAGATCAAGTTAGCGCGTATAAGCCCGAACTTATATTAATGGATATAGACATGCCCGGCAGGAGTGGCATTGAAGCGGTGAAAGAAATCAGGCAATCAAATATCCAAACCCCCATCATCATGCTCACGGTGTTTGATGATAATACGCATGTGTTAGATGCTATTCGAGCTGGGGCTTCTGGCTATTTATTAAAGAAGCATCTATCAACTAAGCTTTACGATTCCATTGAAGAGGTACTTGCTGGTGGAGCACCCATGAGCCCCAGTGTGGCACGAATGGTTATTGCATCGATGCAACAAAAGCCGCAATTGGAAAATGTTTATCAACTCACTTCGCGTGAAAAGGAAATTCTGACTTCGTTGAGCAAAGGCAACAGTTATAAATTAATTGCTGTTCAGTTTGAGATTAGTATTGACACCGTGCGCACACACATTAAAAAAATTTATGAAAAGTTGCATGTACACTCACAGACCGAGGCGGTGAGTAAGGCGATTAATGAAAAACTAGTTTAAATAAAAGTTATGAAAGTTGGCCTAGCAATTCTTTTATACATACTATCATTCGTAACATTCTCTCAAGTAGCCTATCCCCTATCTGATGATCAAGCTCTGACCATCGTAAAAAAGGTTTTGAAAGTTTCGCCAATAGTGGACGGTCACAATGATCTCTTCATCCATTACTTTGATTGCAAAAATTGCCCAAGAGGTTTATCTGATTATAGAATTGACACGCTTAATTCCGGTCATACTGATATACCAAGAATGCGCAAAAGCGGGGTTGGCGGTTTGATGTTAAATGTATTTGGCCGCGAGCGAACCGAAGAATCCTATATGGAGGCTTGGGATCTTCTCCATCAAATGGAAAAAAATTATGGAAGAGATCTGCAAATCGTAAAGAGTTCAAATGAAATGAAAGCCGCTTTCAAAGAAAGAAAAATTGCCTTGCTTCCATCGCTTGAAGGAGCCTCGCGATTAGGTGACAACTTGGAGTTAATCAATAAATATTATAAGCTCGGGCTTCGCAGCGTGACCTTTGCTTATAAAACAAATCTATTAGCCGATGGCAGCGATGACACGATTAAGTACAATGGAATTTCCTCATTTGGTAAAGAAATGGTTACAGAAATGAACAGACTCGGTGTACTCATCGATATGTCGCATATCTCTGCGAAAGCGATGGATGATATCTTGACTATTTCAAAAGCGCCAGTAATCTTCAGTCATTCAAACGCGCGTGCGTTGTGTGATGTCAACCGGAATGTACCGGATTCAATCCTGCAAAAGCTAAAAGAAAATAGGGGAATCATAATGCTCACGTTCGTGCCCTACTTTGTTAAAAAAGAACATCTAAACTGGCTGGATGATGGCGATGCTTTATACTACAAAACGTTGAATGACTATCCGAATGATAGTTTAAAAATGGAGAGTGTTATGACCCGGTGGGAAAATTCAGAACCAATTGTAACCGTTGCTGATATGGCCAATCATTTTGATTATGTAAAAAAACTTATTGGTGTTGATCACATTGGTATGGCGGGTGATTATGATGGAATTCAAAATACAATTAAAGGACTGGAAGATATTTCAAGCTACCCAAACTTGCTGCTTGAACTAGCAAAGCGCGGATGGAAAGAGGATGAACTAAGAAAAATTGCAAGTGATAATTTCTTACGGGTTTTTAAGGAGGTAGAAAAAGAAGCAATCTCTTTGCAAAAAAGGTAAGAGTCTTATACTCTTTATTGGTGAGGACACCAATTCTAAAACGTAAACGGAAGTTCAGCCACCACTTTATCCCAAGCGAAACGCATTACACCACTGTTTTTACCCGTACTTTCAAATTGAATGGCAAAATTCTCAACTTCATTTTTACCATTTGTAGTTTTCGCTTTTACTCGTAGCACATCGTTGTTCTCTTTGTAAGAAAACGCTCCCCAATAGTCAAGATCGGAATTAAAGATAATCGTCCATTCATTTGCTGTTGGAATAGAGAACAAGGTGTACGTGCCTGCAGAAAGTTTCTTATCACCAAACATCACATCCTGATAAAGTTTGATTTCAGTATTTTCATTAGCACCCGTGCGCCACACCTTATCGTAAGGAACTAACTTACCAAACACTTCGCGATCTTTTTTGGCAGGCCGACTGTAAGTAACTCGCATAATTGCCTTCTCCCCATCTTTTCTATTATGGGCAAAATTATCGGGGAAATAAGCCTGATCCATCACGCTTTTATCAGCAGCACGAAATGATTGTGCACAAAGCGTAGAAGTTGAGAATAGAACCAGAATGGAGAAAATGGAATAAAATTTTTTCATTGAAAGAATAATTTGGTGGATGAAATCATAACACGCGAAAGATAGTGTTTCCGTTGTAGGATGCGAATTCTTTGAACCAACAACCTTTGTTTTGTTAATCAAAAAGGAATATCACGAGCTATCTGGACTCACTTCCACATCACATGATTATGTGATTTCATATCATCTGGTTTGTAGAGAGATTTGAAATATGGAAAGAACTACCCCTCGTAACCCAATAAAGCCTTGGCTATTCATTGCATTTGTTTTTCTTCTTTCATCGGCCTATGCGCAAATACCCAAACTAGATTGGGCAAAAAATGCTGGAGGGTCTGGTGCTTACAGCATGGGGAATTCGGTAACTACCGATATAAATGGGAATGTGTACACCATTGGCTACTTCTATGGAACTGTAGATTTTGATCCGGGACCTGGCTTAGAAGAGATAACATCCATCGGCAATGGTGAAGCCTTTATCCTCAAACTAAATTCAAATGGAGATTTTGTATGGGTACAGCATATGGGAACATGGGGTAATTCTCTCACAACCGATACGGACGGAAATATATACGCAGCGGGGTATATGGAGATCGATGGAAATTTTGGAACAATTCCTGTCACAACCAATGGCTCCATCGATGGTTTCATTTGTAAACTGGATACAGATGGCAATTTCATTTGGGCCGAAAATATCGGAGGGACTGGATCTGATTTTGCAAATTCAATTGCCGTTGTACCTACAGCGGATAATCACGATGTGTACGTTACGGGTACTTTCCGATCCACCGTGGATTTTGATCCCGGTGCTGGAGTAACTCCGCTTTCTTCCGTTGCGGGAAGCGATGACGTGTTTGTTTTAAAACTGGATGAAAATGGAAGTTTCCTTTGGGCAAAAAGTATGGGAGGTTCGAAGTCCGAGTGGGCAACCTCCATTACTGTCCTCATGGGTAAAGTTTTTTTAACTGGATATTTCAATGACACAAATCCTAATGATGCCGATTTTGATCCAAGTGGCGGAACCGCGTATCTCGTGTCTAATGGAGACGATGATATTTTTATTTGTAGCCTAACCGAGGATGGTGATTTTGAGTGGGCCAAACAAATAGGAGGATCAGGTCGTGACTTTGGGAATTCTATAACTGTAGATGTAAGTGGAAACGTGTACACCACCGGATCCTTCTACTATCCAGACCCTGTTGACTTCGATCCGGGACCCGGTGTTTTTGAATTAACGGCAATGGGTAATCCGGAAGATATTTTCATTCTAAAACTGAATCCAGCCGGAGATTTTGTGTGGGCCAGAAGTATGGCTGGTCAGGATCTTGATTCCAATAGTGTTGGAGCCTCTCTTGCAATAAATTCTGCGGGTGATATTTATTTAGCTGGACACTTTTACGGCACAGTGGATTTTAATCCAGATCCAGTAGCAACCTTCTTTTTAACTTCTGACCTTGGTTTTATATTCGTTTCAAAATATACATCTGGAGGAGACTTAGTGTGGGCATCAGCGTATGGCGAGTTTTCAAATGATGTAGCCAATTCCATTACGTTAGATATTTTAGGAAATGCGTATTTGACTGGATCTTTTCAGGGAACAGATGTTGACTTTGCTCCTGATAATTGCGTATCCAATTTAAGTTCAGCAGGACAGTCGGATATTTTTATTCAAAAAATTGGTACAACTATAGGCTCCTGTATTGCCATAGTACTACAACCTCAATCAATGACAGTAGTTGAGGGCGAAACAGTGATATTCGAAGTGGAGGCTTCGGGCACGACTAACATTACTTACCAATGGCAAGTGTATAATGTAGTTTTAGGAGACTATGAAGACTTAATTGCCAGCAGTATCTATTCGGGTGTTTCGACATCCACCCTATCGGTGAATACTACAGGTAGCGTAGGAGAAGGTAATTACCGCTGTAAAATATCAGGCGATTTTACCAGTGATATTTTCTCAGATGATGTTTCCCTTACATTCAATGGTAATGGGTTATTACTTTCCAATAATCACATAAAACAATTTCCGATTACAAACGGATATGTAACTAACATTGTGGCTGGTGATACTTATTCCGTGATTAGGGGAAATTTTGATGGAATAGGTCCCTATGAGGGAAATGGAGCTGTTATCAATTCTGTAACTGGAGCTCATGATACGGCTTATCCTATTTTTCATTCTGGTTATGGCGATGTAGTTCCTGATGGCAGCGGAGGCTGGTACATAACCAGTTTTTCGGACATTAATGGTGTGCCAACTGGAATTCCGGTACATATAAAAGCAGACAAAACAATCGATGAAAATATGTTTCCCAAAGCAAATGGAACTGTCTCTCTGCTAGCGTTGGATGGCAACACCTTATACATTGCGGGTAGCTTTACTCAAATTGAAGGCACGCCTCGAAATAGATTAGCCGCCTTCGATATCACAACAAAAAGTCTTTTGCCATGGAATGCAGGTACCAACACTATAAACTTTCTTGATAAACTGACAGCGTCTGGTGGAATCGTTTATGTAGGAGGTCAATTCACTTCTATCGGAGGGGCCCCAAGAAAAAATATTGCAGCCATGGATGGTGTTACAGGTGCCGTTACTGCCTGGAACCCTACCGCAGACGGAATCAATGCAAGCGTGAGTGACATTGTTGTATCCGGGAGCCTGGTTTACGTCAGCGGCTATTTCTCCTCTGTCGGTGGCGCAGCAAGGAAGAGCCTGGCGGCAATAGATGTTACTACGGCTGTAGCAACGTCATGGAATCCAGATCCAACGGGTATCGGATTTGGTTCCGGCTCCGTGGTGGAAGCCATGCTAATCAGCGGGAGTACTATGTTTATAGGAGGCACCTTTACGAAGGTGGGTGGTACAACGCGTGAATATTTAGCAGCCGTAGATATTTCAACGGGTGCACTTAGCAGTTGGGATCCCAACTTCGATGATTCAAGAGTGTATTCACTGGCGCTTAGCGGAACGACACTCTATGCAGGAGGCACTTTTAGCACTGTTAATGGACTGCCCAATAAATATCTTGTGGCAGTGAGCACGGTTGATGGTACCCTTCAAAGCTGGAATCCTGATCCAAAAGCTTATGTATTAAATATGGCCTTATCGGGTACATCACTTTTTGTGACGGGTGATAACTTTCAAATCAATTGGCCTGATGCCAACAATTTTGCAGTTGTTGATAATACTACTGGTGACATTTATTTAGCTGATCTAGATTTAGGAGGCGGGGCAATTGATTGTGCCATGACCAGCGGAAGCACATTGTATGTTTCGGGAGCGTTCACACAAGTAAATGGACAGAGCCGTCAGGGGCTGGCTGCCGTTGATATTACAACGGGCACGGTGCTACCCTGGGCACCCACTACAAATACATTTGTGAATGCAATTTCAGTAAATGGAAGTTCAGTATATCTGGGCGGAAATTTCTTAGACGTGAACGGGGATTCCCGAAATGGATTGGCTGCTGTTGATGCGACTACCGGTAATACACTTCCGTGGAATGCAAGCGTAACTATAAGTGGTGAAGTGAAAGCACTCTATACTACAACAAGTCAATTATACATTGGTGGAGATTTTGTTGATGTAAATGGTTTGGCTAGAAACCGTGTTGCTTCTTTCAATTTATCAACGGGTAGCTTGTTACCCTGGAATCCTCTGACTGGAGACTTACAAGACATTGTAAAAATTGAGGCCAATGCAAAATGGGTAGCCGTAAAAAATACTTCCGATGAGGTATCAGTACTTACCGCTAATACTGGAAGTCTTAACGATAGTTTTCCAGCCTCAATTGATTTTGCCCTGGCTGGTGATCAGCTTATTCTAGGCCCCTCACTTTCTGCATATGATCTCAATAGTAATGACTACACTTCTTGGGCTCCAGATGTAGGAAGCGACCCGGATGGCGATCCTGCTGTAGCAGCAGTTGCATTCGCAACAGATAAAATTATCGTAGGTGGAAATTTTAGCCAAATGGGATTTGAATCCAGGCTTTACCTGGGCGCGTATTTGGCTACCATTCCATCTGCATTGATACAAATTACAACGCAACCGACAGATTTAACAAGTTGCTTAGGAGAATCAATCACATTTACTGTTGCGGCAACAGGTACAACAAACCTAACCTATCAGTGGCAATTTTCTACAAATGGAATAGTCTTTACTGATCTTATTGATAATGATAATTACGCAAACGTGACTACAGCTACTTTGTCCGTAAATACAACGAACAACATTGGCGAAGGTCACTATCGATGTCAAATCAATGGCGACCATTCTCTTGCAGCGTTCACGAATGATGCAACGTTGACAATAAATGCCCTACCCGCTGCGCCTATTGCCAGTAATCAATCTAGTTGTCTTGAAGCGAGCGTAACCCTTTCGGCTTCTGGTGGTGCTAATGGTTCGTATCGTTGGTATACTGAGGTTACAGGAGGCACAAATATTTCGGGTGAAGTAAACAGCAATTACACAACAGCTATACTTGACGAAACTTCAATCTACTATGTGTCACTTATAAATTCATTGTGTGAAAGTAATAGAACACCCATAACCATCACTATTGGAGGATCTGCTTGTGTAGGATCGGGACAGCTTGTGGTATATAACGGTATCTCTCCAAACGGAGATTTGTATAATGAAAAATGGGTTATCGAAAATATTGAGTTATTACCAGAAACCAGAGAAAACAAAGTTTCGATTTATAATCGCTGGGGTAGCCAGGTGTTTGAAGTAGCAAACTATAACAATGATACGAATGTGTTTAAGGGTCTCAACCAAAATGGGGGCGAACTTCCATCTGGCACTTATTTTTATAAGATAGAATTCACGACTAGCCAATCTTCTAAAACGGGGTATCTTGTATTGAAACGATAGCTGTAAAAATAGTATCACATTCAGCATCCAAATTTCCTAAGGTATGAATGAAACCGGTAGTGCATTAAAGAAAAAGGTATTTTATAAAAATGCCTACCTCTATTTTATTCTTGCTATGCTCGTTACTGTTGTTGCTTTTATTCCATCTTATTTTACACGATTAAGAGAAACCGATACTGGCCATCACTTCCACGGCATAACAGCAACCCTTTGGCTCCTGCTCTTCATTGTACAACCATTTTTATATCGAAGAGGATTAATGAAATGGCATAGAAGTATTGGAAAAATTTCTTTCATACTCGTGCCCTTAATCGTTGGTGGTGGGTTGACTATGATACACCGTATGCTGCTAGCAAAAGCCAATTACCCTCCACAGCTACCGTATCAATTAGCCTTCATCGATTTCTTCACGCTTGCACTATTCATTCTATTCTTTGTCCTGGCGATTGTACATCGAAAGAATATTCAACTGCATGCACGCTATATGGTGTGCACGGTGTTGGGGCCATTAATTCCAGCACTCACCCGTTTTCTTTTCCTGATTCCAGGGATCGATAGTTTTAACAAGTCGCTTAATATGAGTTATATTCTGATAGAGCTGGTATTGCTTCTCTTGTTATCCGATGATAAACGATCCGGAAAAATTCGCTTTCCTTATATAATTGCTATTGGGTTATTCATCACACAACATGTACTTATGAATTTCGCTAAAGAATGGGCATGGTGGCTCAGCGCAATGGATTCATTTTCCCGCTTATAGCAAGTAAGGCCCATGTATTGCTAACTTAAAATCGTACTTCATAAATCCAAAATCATACCTCTCCATCACATGATTATGTGATTTCCATTTACCTCAATACTAAGCACATTTGGTATATGAAAAATCTCTACACCTTCATCCTTGTCCTGGCCTCAATTTCAGTGTATAGCCAACAAGATCCGCTCTACTCCCAATACCTATTAAACCCGCTTGTTATTAATCCTGCCTATGCAGGATTAAATAATAACTTCAATGCAATGGTGGGCTACCGCACACAATGGACAGGGTTAGATGGGCAACCCCAAACTTTTAATGCCAGTGCACATACTTCCTTGGTAAACAATAAAGTGGGTGCCGGTATTTTAGTTACCAACGACCGCATAGGTAATACAAGCACCACTGAAGCCAGCGCAACGTTTGCCTACAAACTTAACTTTGAAGAAAGCACGTTCAGTTTTGGAATGCAGGCTGGGGTGCAAAGTTTTAGAAGCGATTATTCTTCACTGAATATTTTAGATCCCGGTGACTATGCATTTACGGGTGGCGAACGAGGCACGCGCATCAATATGGGTGTGGGTGCCATGCTAAAGAGCGAGAAGTACCTTATTGGATTCTCAGTTCCGCGGTTGTTGCCTACTACGTTCAAAAATGGGGATCAACAATTTGAATTGTATAATCAACATTTTTATTTGATGGGAGCCTACGTTCATTATTTGAATGAGCATATTCGTCTTAAACCCTCACTCCTACTTCGTGGTGTAAAAGGTGCGCCAGCTACAATTGATTTTGCTTTTAACGTAAACTTTAATCAGCTGCATACGGTGGGAATTTTCACGCGCAACTTAAATACGTACGGTGTGTCGTTACAAACATTGCTTGCAGAGAAATATCGCTTTGGTTATGTATTTGAATTACCCACTAACAAGTCGGTTGGATCTCAATTCACAACCCATGAGCTTACGCTTGGTGTTTTGTTCTCGGCCTTCAGTTTTCATGAGCGCTCGTTTAGTAATTTTTAGGTAGCCTTTAATTTTTCAGAGGTATGCACAGATTTTTCCAAACTATCACATTATCAGTTGATGATATTCAGTTAAGAAATTGCTTATTTTCAGGTATAAGAAATTTACTAGTTTTCTTGTTCCTGCTATATGCTTTTGCCAGTGAAGCACAAAAAACCAGCACCTTCGATACCGATGATGATGGTTGGAGTGCTGAACAAATTGGGGGTACGATTGCAAGTTCAACTTATCAAAGTGCTGGAGGCAATCCCGGTGGAAATGTTTCCGTTGCACCACCAACATCTGGTGGAACAGTCAATACAAGTTTTACCTGGTATTGGGTAGCACCTTCAAAATTTTTAGGCAACTATGATCTTTACTATGGTTCCAATATCAAGTTTGATCTTCAACAATCAGTAGCCGGAACTGATAATACACAGAGTGATATAATTATTACTAGCGGAGGAAATTCGCTGCACTTTAGTTTCCCAAATAAGCCAGCAGTAAGCCCTGCATGGACACCTTACAGTATAATCTTAGATGAAACTGCTGGATGGCATTGGGGCTCGATCGGTGGTGCGCTTGCTTTAAAAGCACAGATAAAGATTGTTCTAGCAAATATTACTGCCGTACGCATTCGCTGCAAGTATATTAATAGTGCAGGTTACATAAGCAGCATCGATAATGTTACTGTTGAAAGTAGGACTCTTGACACTCCTCCAGCTATGACATCATTTACACCATTAAAAGCATTGCGGGGTGAATCAGTAACTATTACAGGCACAAACTTTGGTGCAACTCCTGCCGACAATTTTGTATACTTTGGAAATGTAAGGGCTGATATTACGAGCGCTGGCGGCAATCAGATTGTTGCAACCGTACCAAGTGGAGCCACCCTTGCTCCTCTTTCTATCATTAATAAAACAACAGGACTTGTTGCAAGCTCGCCTCAAGACTTTTTACCATTATCAATTAATGACCCAGACCTCATTGGTTCAATTATTCCATCTTCATTCGCTACCAATGTGCTTGTGCCTTATGCCGATTATAATGACAACGGTTTAGCTGGTGCTGAACTGGGTGATATTGATGGCGATGGATTGCTCGATATTGTTGCCTTTGAAGATCCTGGAAAGTTTGCCATTTTTTTAAATCAAGGGCACACAGGAAACATTACAACCACATCCTTCGCACCTAAAGTTGAAATTCCTTCCGGGGAACTTGGTCAAGGAAATTCAAGTAGCACCCTATTGGCAGATTTTGACAATGATGGTAAACTTGATATCGCTACATTCTTTCGTGGAGTAATCCCATCTTTATCTGGGGGATTTGCTGTAAGTAGGAATATCAGCACTCCAGGAAATGTCCAATTTGAAACCGCTGAACAATTCTATAATATCGGCATCTTTTGTTCAGGTTTGGCTACTGCCGATCTGGATGGCGATGGCCTGTTAGACTTCTTGATTAATTCGAGTATGCTCTATTATGCACGCAACATCAGCACACCTGGCAATATTGAATTTGCCAATCTGCGATCGCTTAATTCTTCCGTTGGAGCCATTACTACAAAAGATTTAAATGGAGATGGAAAACCAGAGATAATGGTTACAGGCTCCGGCAATTTTACTCTTTTGGAAAATTTATCAATACCCGACAACATTCAATTTGCAACGCCTGTGGTTTTTCCAGGCAGCGTGGTAAGTGGTGTAACCTTAGCCGATTTGGATAACGATACCAAAGCAGATATTCTATATTATCGAATCAATGGATTTAATAACTACGATCTTGTAATCAAGAAAAATATTCACACAAGCGGAGTTTTAAGTCTTACCTCTTTTGATAATGATATTATTCTGTCAAAAGTTGGCCGCGCTTATTCGCAACGGGTAGCTGATTTAAATGGTGATGGCAAAGTAGATATTCTGCTTGGATTAAATAGCGGTTCTACTGGCTATGGCTTTGGCGTATTTGAAAGCAACGTAACAACTGGAATATTAAATACTTCTTCTTTTATGCCAATAGTCGAATTCGAAGAAACTTCGAATGGTGTATTTACTATTCCTCTAATTGGAGATTTGGATGGAGATAACTTACAAGATGTAGTAGGTTTTGCTTCCAGTGATGGCGGTGAGCATGCGCTTATTCTTTACAAAAATCTGACAACATCGGCTCCCCGAATTTCCGTGAATACAATCACACCACTTGCAGCACCAATCGGAAGCACTGTTACCATAACAGGAAACAAATTCTCAACAGACGTTACTAAAACTAGTGTCTGGTTTGGAGGCGTTAAGGCAACAGTGCTGTCTGCTACTAAAACTTCAATCACAGCAGAAGTACCAAAAGGAGCAAGTTATGATCGAGTAAGTGTAACACGCGATTTTCTAACCTCGCGCTATCATTTGCCTTTTGTTCCAACATTTTCGGCAGGTATCATCTTTGATAATACTTCCTTTAGCGCACCCGTAGGTTTTTCATTGACTGGTGCCGATTATGATATTGATGTTGCAGACTTAGATGGCGATGGCAAACCAGAAATTGTTGCAGAGTCGCGAGTGGTTACAGGCATTATTAGAAACTATGCGTGGTCATATAAAAATATTCACAGTGCTGGTGCTATCACAACGTCATCATTCATGATAGCCGATACAACAAATGAATCTGCCCTTAATCTCCGGTTGGTAGACATTGATCATGACGATAAGCCGGATATTCTTTCGCAACAAGCTTTGTTTAGAAACACCTCAACCAGCGCTGATATTTTATTTGACACCAATGTGAATGGAGCCGGTGGAGGTAATCAATCGTGGGCAGATTTTGATTTAGACGGCAAGACTGATGTGATCGCAGCTAATACTGCTGGAGCTTCTCTTCAAGTTTATCGGAATGTCTCAAAGCCAGGACCTTTTCGCACAGGAGCCTTTGCTACTTTTGATGCTGCTATTAATCTTACTAAACCTGCACTGGGTGGCGGCACTGCTACAGGTGATTTTGATAATGATGGACTGTTTGATTTTGTTAGTACAAACCCCGGAACAGATAACATGCGCGTGTGGAGAAACACAGGCGGCTTTCCTTTAAGTGCCGCTCAGTTTACTGTTGTTGGTGACATTGTAACGGGTGACAATCCAGGTCGGATTTATCCGGGTGACTTTGATCGCGATGGGAAAACTGATTTATTGATTTATCATGGCACTGGCACTACCCCTACTCTACTAATCGTGTTTCAAAACATAAGTACCATTGGCAACATTGCTTTCAATCGAATTGATATGACTAACCCAAGTGCTACTACGGTTGCCACCATTGCCGATTTAGATGGTGATGGCAAACCGGAAATTTTAACAACTAGTGAAACGGGCAATCGCTTTTCAATTTTTAAAAATATTCATACCGCAGGCCAGTTAACTGCAGCTTCATTTGCTGCACCCTTTAATACAACTGTAACTGCACCCCGAGGCATTACCGCTGGTGATCTTAACTTAGATGGCAAACCAGAAATTATTATTACCCGTGCTGCCAATCTTTTAGTTGTTTATGAAAATTTGATTCCTGCTATTTCAATTGCTATAACGCAACAACCTGTAACACCCCTCAATGCATGCGAAGGTTCAACCTCATCACTTAGCACCGATGCCAGTGGCACAACTAACATCACGTATCAATGGCAGAAATTCAATTCGGGAACTTCGCTCTTTGAAAATCTGGTCAACAACACAACCTATAGCGGAGTTACCACTAAAACGCTTTCTATCGCCAATATTACCAGTGCTGAAGGTGGTGATTACCGATGTCTCCTTAAGGGTGATCTTGTTGCTGATGTAACCACCAATGTTTCGAATGTTGTTTTCAACAATCTGCCCTCGCCCCCTGATGCAGTGAGTAGCACGAGTTGTGGACCTGGCTCGGTAACGCTTACCGCTTCCGGTGGAAGTCCTGGAGACTATCAATGGTACACTACGTCTCCGCTCACTTTAATTAGTGGAGAAACAAATGAAACGTACACAACCCCAGTGTTATCTGCTTCAATACAATATGCCGTTAGTGTTAGCGGTACTTTTTGCAAAAGCCTTCCGGCCAATGTCACCGCTCTTGTCAATCCGATTCCGGCTAAGCCTGCAATTACTTCAAGTATTGTAGCCGTTGGCAATGAAATAACTATTTGTTCCACCACAACATTAACTTTATCGGCACCTATGGGCTTCACCGATTACCTGTGGTCGGATGGATCGATTACTCCACAGATTTCCGTTACAACAGCAGGCACGTATTCAGTCGTAGTTAAAGATGCACAAGGATGTTCGAGTTCTGCTTCCGATGGACTAACGGTTACCATAGTAGCGGCTCCGTGCAATAACTCGGCTCCGGTTATCAATACTACTTCTGTGACTACAACCATTGGCGGGCAAACTTATATAAATCTTTTAGATCTGATTTCGGATGTTGATAATAATCTCGTCCCGTCTTCTCTCATCGTTATCGTTCAACCAACCAGTGGTGCAAAAACAACGATCACCAATGGCATTTTACTGATTGACTATGCCGGAATAAATTTTACCGGTATCGATCAATTGACCATACAGGTGTGCGATGTGTTTGGGGAATGTACGCAACAACAAATTGAAGTAGAGGTAATAGGGAATATCGAAATCTACAATGCGGTGTCGCCTAACAACGATAATAAGAATGATATTTTCTTTATCCAATACATTGATCTTATTCCGGAAACGCAAAACAATAAAGTAACCATTTATAATCGCTGGGGTAGTAAAGTGTTTGAAGTTGCAAATTACAACAATGACGATCGGGTATTCAAAGGGCTTAATGATAATGGCAACGAACTTCCTTCGGGTACATATTTTTATAAAATCGTTTTTACAGAAAGTCAAAAAAAATCAATAACGGGCTATTTGGAACTTAAGAAATAGCCGCTACGCTATGAGTTTTTAAATAAAAGCGTAACTTTCATTAGTTACTTCCTATCAGCATGGCTATACCAGTCCATAGTCCTCTATTCTTGGACAAAAATCAACCCCAACAGGGCTTAGTTTCTATTTTACTTTTCATCCTTTTAGTGCTTCCAATCCATTTACAAGCACAATACTCCAAACTGCTCGACTTTGGAAACGTTGACAATGGAAGTAATCCATACAGCACGCTTCTTTCGGATGGAACTTTTCTTTACGGAATGACATCAGATGGAGGCACTAACCATTTCGGAACTATTTTCAAAGTTAAGCCTGATGGTACAAGCTTTACCAAGATACACGACTTCGATGAAACCAACGGAAGTAATCCTTACGGTTCTTTAGTTTCGGATGGCACCTTTTTGTACGGGATGACCAGAGGTGGTGGATTAAATAGCCAAGGTACTTTATTCAAAATAAAAAGCGATGGAACTAGTTTTGCTAACCTGCTCGATTTCAATTACGCTACTACGGGGGGGGGTCCGTATGGCTCTCTTCTCTATGATGGAACATTTTTGTATGGCATGACGAATCAGGGAGGATCAAAATTGTATGGAACCATTTTTAAAATAATGCCCGATGGCACCGGTTTTGTCAAGCTGTATGAGTTTGATTACACAACCACCGGAGGCAATCCCCGAGGCTCGCTTTTTTCGGACGGAACATTTCTATATGGCATGACAACGAATGGTGGACCAACTGATAGTGGAACCATTTTTAAAATTCTACCTGATGGAACCGGGTTTGTCAAACTTCTCGATTTTGATGGCAACTCCACCGGAGGCAATCCATTGGGTGACTTTATTTCGGATGGTACATTTCTATATGGAATGACATTCTTGGGTGGAAGCAATTTCGGAACACTCTTTAAAATAAAACCAGATGGAACATCTTTCTCCCGGGTTTTTGATTTTAATAATTCGATAGGATCGCATCCAAAAGGTACCCTAGTTTACGATGGAACATTTCTATATGGAACTACTTCACAAGGCGGCACAAACTTCGCTGGAACAATCTTCAAAATAAAACCCGATGGAAGTAGTTTTACCAAACTCATGGATAGTGCTGAAGGCAGTGGTGGTTTTTCTCCGGAAGGCACACTGATACTTAACGGTGCATCTCTTATCGCAACCAAACCAAGTGGTGGCTCCGGTATTGGGAGGATTTATAAAATCAATACCGATGGAACAAATTATACGAGCTTGTTCAACTTCGAAGTGTCCGGAAACTCACCTTCAGGTTCACTCATTTCAGATGGAACATTTCTATATGGAATGACCGATATGGGTGGTGCATATAATTATGGAACAATTTTTAAAATTAAAAGTGATGGAACAGGATTCGCACGTCTCTTTGATTTCAACGGTGCAGTAAGCGGAGGAATCCCACGTGGCTCACTTTTTTCAGATGGTACATTTTTTTATGGAATGACCTCTCAAGGGGGAGCAAATGATGTTGGAACGATATTCAAAATCAAAATTGATGGAACCGGTTTTACTATACTTCTTGATCTGGACAACCCAACCGTTGGAGCAAATCCAAGTGGTTCATTAATTTCGGATGGAACATTTTTATATGGAGTAAATTCTGGTGGTGGAGCAAATAATTATGGGGTCTACTTCAAAATCAAACCCGATGGAACAGGGTTTACTAAACTTATTGATTTTGATTATACACCGAACGGTGCGAATCCCAACGGCCCCCTTATTTCCGATGGAACATTTTTATATGGAACAACAAATGGAGGAGGCACAAATGGTTATGGAACCATCTTTAAAGTAAAAATGGATGGCACAGGCTTTGTGAAACTGCAGGATCTGGATTATCCTACAGGTGGTATTCTATATGGTTCACTTGTTTCCGATGGAACATTTCTCTTTGGAATGACATCGAGTGGAGGTTTGAATGGTAACGGCACTGTTTTTAAAATCAAATCGGATGGAACGGGTTTTACAACGATGCTCGATTTTGATCATGACATCACGGGTGGTTCACCCTACGGATCTTTAATCTTGGATGGAACGCACTTGTATGGAATGACCTCAACGGGAAGTATCGTGGACGAAGGTATCCTATTCAAAATTAAAACAGATGGAACAGACTATGCCAAACTTCTCGACTTCAATGATGGAGTCAATGCGAGGGGCTCCCTCCTTTCGGACGGAACATTTTTATATGGCATGACATCACAAGGTGGTGCCAATAGTTTAGGTACGTTATTTAAACGCTCACTCGCTCCTGCTACAGTTATTACGAACTTTATACCTGCTGAAGGTGTGGAGGGTACAACTGTAATCATCAATGGAATAGACTTTGACCCAACACCAGGGAACAACATTGTTAAATTCAATGGCACTGCTGCCCTTGTAAAGTCCAGCACCGCAAGTTCTTTAACCGTAGTCGTTCCTATGGGAACTACTACAGGACCCATTTCTGTAACAGCAAATAGTACAAATACCAGTATCACCGATTTTGATGTAACAACAGAAGCAGTCATGATAAATGGTAGCGTTCAGAATTGTAATGTGTCATTTGAACCTCCAAGCTATCAGTATCTTCATGACAATAATTATGAGGTAACGGAGACCTTCTCACCTATCAATCCATCAGACAAAGTCAAAATTTCCTTTTCAACCGTTAATCTTCATAGCGATGCTTTGTATGTGTACGATGGACCAACTTCAGCATCGCCTTTGATCGCTGCATTGGAAGATACCAATTCACCCATTGATATTACTGCGACCGGGCCTGGTGGCGAATTGACTTTTGTTTATAGTTGGGGTGATGGTAGCACCAATTGGGATGCAACAATAACGTGCGTTACAGGCGGCAACGCAATTCCTCCAAGTATAACCAGCACCCCGTTAACCACTGCTGTGGCGGGAAAAATTACACTTGATCTTGTTCCGCTCATCAATGCGCCCGGAACACTTGATATTAATTCAATTGAAATAGTCGTTCAACCCGCTAGCGGAGCAATAGCAGAAATTAACAATGGAATACTCTCGATTGATTATGAGGGAAAAGTCTTTAAAGGAAATGAATCTATCACCATTAAGGCTTGTGATCTTAACAGTCTTTGTACGGAACAAACATTCTCTATTGAAGTGCTAGGAGAAATTATTATTTACAATGCGATATCACCGAACACCGATGGATTAAATGAAATCTTTCGAATCGAAAACATTGACTTACTAGCAGACACCAAAGAAAACACGGTAACCATTTACAATCGATGGGGCAGTAAAGTATTTGAAGTGGAGAATTACGACAATGACAGTCGGGTATTTAAAGGGCTAAATAAAAATGGCTACGAACTTCCTTCGGGTACATATTTCTATAAAATAGAATTCAAAGGAAGTCTCAAAAAACCAATGACGGGTTATTTGGAATTAAAGAAATAACATTTTTTTGAGTTCCTGATAAAAGAGTAACCTTTCGACTTGCATTTCCATAGCGGTGTTCAACAACCATAATCCTTTGAGCGCAGAATCACAACAGCCCATTCTCATAAGCGTACTTAATCAGGCTGGCCGTATTTTTTACATTCAGTTTTGTCATTATACTTTTCCGGTGGCCATCCACTGTCCAATGACTTACAAATATTTTTTCAGCAATCTCAGGTGTGGTAAAGCCCTCTGCAAGCAAAACCAGAATTTCTTTTTCCCTACGAGTAAGAAAGGGTGCGTCTTTCCGCTGGTGTGATGCATTCTTTATTATCTCGCTTGCTTCTGCACTTATATATATTTCCCCATTTGCTACGGTTTTTATTGCTTCTAAAAGCTCTTCCTTATCGGCATTCTTTAAAATGTAACCGCTAGCTCCATTGCCAAGCATTTTGTTGATGTAGGAAGGTTGATTAAGCGTGCTCAATGCCAATACCATAATACCTGGGTTCATTGCTTTGATATCGCTACATAAATCGAGACCATTTTTATCTGGAAGATTGATGTCCATTAAAAGAACATCTGCGGATTCTTTTTCAAAATAATCAACACAGCTTTTTGCTGTCAATGCATGTCCAGCCCAAGTAATCTCCGCCTCGTTTGAAAGTAACGAGTGGATGCCGGCCACTACTGCCGGGTGATCATCTACAATGAAAACACGTATCATGTATCCGTAATTTTCAGTTCAATGCTTACGGTAGTACCTGAACCGGTTTCTGATTTTATATCAATGCTTCCGTTAAGATAATCAACACGGCTTTTTATATTACTCCAACCAGAGCCTGTTGCTTCCTTAAGCCTATCAACATCAAATCCTTTTCCATTGTCCTCCACATTTATTCGAACCCACCCTTCACCTTTTATCAATTGCACCATTATCTCGCTGGCCGAAGCGTGCTTTAATGAATTATTTACCAACTCCTGTATAATGCGGTAAACAATTATCTCGGGTGCGCTTTTTATTTCGCTATTTTCTCCGAAGGATTGAAAATTAACTTGTGCGGACGGGGTGCTTACCGTGGCACAATAATCATTCAGTGCTTCTTCCAATCCAAACTTGGCCAGTGCCTCGGGCATCATATTTTGAGCCACCCGCCTCAGTTCTTTTATCGAGGTATCAATCATGTTCAGTGATTTTTCAAAGATGGTGACGTGATCGTTCGTGAGTATAAATTTTTCTTTCATATTAATTATGGAATGTTTAATCCCTGAGAGTAACCCGCCCAACCCATCGTGGAGATCTTTGGCCAACCGGCTTCGCTCGTCTTCCTGCCCTTTCAGAATGGCATGCGATGCCAGCAATTTTTTTTCATTTTCAAGTTCTTTTATTTGTTGTGCTTGCATGAGGACGTTTTGTTGCGCCACTGTATTTTTCTTTTCAAGCAGGTTAACACGATTAAACCATACAGCCGCTACTGAGGCCGTGAGTAAGAGTAGTAAAGAAGCAATAATAAATCGGTTGGTTGATGCGGTTGTTTTTTTCTCGCTGGCATGCAATTGTTCTTCAAATACCAGACTGTCCTTTAAGTTCTTCTGCTTATACTCATACTCTACCGACATTTTTTCATTTTGTATGTTTATCCGTTGCCTGAAAAGAGAGTCATTAACTATTTTCAATTTTTCGAGGTAGTCAAATGCCTGAGGAACATTATTAACTTTTTTAAAATATTGATACATTAACTGATAGTGCTCATGCAAAAATTCCTTGTCTGTTATCTGAGGCACATACCTAGCCGACTGTGAGGCATAATTGTAAGCTTGATTCAAATCACCTTTTTGTAAAAAGCTTAAGCCGAGGTTATTTAAAATAGCCGCATTGTTTTCTGCGTTTCCCAATTGACTTGAAATGGCAGCAGCCTTCATTAAATAGGTGATAGAAGAATCTAACATGTTCTTCTCGCGAAAGCAATTGCCAATAGCACCGAATACATTTGAAATGCCGGCCTCACTTTTAAGTACCAAATAAATTTTAAGTGATAAACGTTGATAATAGATACAGCTGTCTATCATACCAATATTAAAAAAGACATTCCCAATATTTCCATAGCTTTTGGCTACACCCAACGAATCTTTCAAATTTACTTTTATCCTCAATGATTTTTTTCCATAACCGATAGCGTTGTCCCAATCGCCAATGCTTTCATACACAAGGCCAATATTATTAAGAACCCTCGACACATGTTGCTGGTCATTTATTTTCTGAGCGACTGAAAGCGATTCAAAAAAAGTAAGCAAGGAATTATAATATTCCGATTGATACATCTGCGCGTTCCCTTTTCGGTTCAGTGCTCTGGCATAGTTCAATGAGTTTTTATTTTTCCATACCATTGCCGTGCTGTCAAAACAAACGATGGCTCTTTTATAATCGCCAGCATAAAAATTACATAAGCCTTCTACATTAAAAGCTTTGGCGGTTAGCGTGTCACTATTAATTTTTTTAGCCAATTTTTTTAATTGGGCAATCACTATAAAGGCTTCACGGTTACTTGTGTCCATTGCACTATGAGCATCTTCAAGTAGTCTATTGAACTGCATTTCATCGGCTAACCTTGATGTTTCCTTTGATTGGCCATAGGCGAATCCACAAACCAAAAAAATCAAAATTGCAGATAACACATTAGCCTTCCGGTACAAATTGAGTATAGGATTGTGTTCTCTGCTATTCATCGATTAAAGTTTCACTTTTAATTTCAAATAATCCAAGTGTTTCCTAAAAACCCCTATTTCTAGGGGTTGACCAACGCCATGATGGCCTCTACTTTTGATTGTCGTCTTGCATAGGCTGTTAGCATCATCAACTATAACTACCACATAATGAAAACTAACATTTTAAAGTTTGGATTTCACTTCCTCTTTGCTATTACTCTTTTCTTCACCTCATGCAAAAAAGATACTATAGCTCCTAATATTTCAGCGGTTGTTACCCCCATTACAATTACTGATATCAATTCGGTGGCTTATACTGATCAAAGCATTACGATAACGGGTACTGGTTTTAACTCTGATATCACAAAAGATACGGTGGATTTTGGTCAGTATGTTGAACATCCTTTTAACCCTAGTGATACTGTCTACTATCCAAGTTTTGGGCTGCTAAATCAAAGTAAAGCTACAACCCACGTTACAACAAATGACTATATAATTACTAGTGCTACCCCAACCCAATTGATAATAAAAGCGGTAGCACCTGATACACTATCTAAACTGCTTTTTAGAAAAAATGATTTTGCAGTAAGTGCTTTGGATATTAAACACAGACAAGTTCGATTTAGGGTTCGTTCCAATGGAGCTTTTGCAATATCAAAGCCCCTAACATTCAAAAACAGTCCGATCTTAATAGGAGGTACTCAAGAATTAACCCCTGGCGATACCGCCATCTTTACAGTTTACGGATTTTACAGCAACAGCATTTGCGAAATGAAATTAGAACTAAGTTGTGCTAGCCTTCTAGGGTGCGATTATTTCGATCAGTATATAAATCAAAATGTATATTATTCTCCCGTTTGTACATGTGATGTTTGGACCACTGTTTTTGGTTGTACGGGAGGCGGCCCGTTCAGCGAAGTTGTTTCTTACGATGAGTCTCAGAATTTGGGCATGATCCGTTTTGTGATGCCATACAACTTTTTTAATACTACTTACAAACCGAATTCTGCTGGCTGGCTCGCAGAGGGCAATATAAAAGCACGGGCAACTAACAAAGATGGTAAGGTTAGCAAAGAGGTTGTCTTTAAGACTTTTTTACACCCTAAGCATTAGTAGTAACAGTCTTTCCAGCATCTCAATCATATAATTTACCCATTAAAAGCATCAAACTATAAACACGATATACATGAAAACTAACTTCTTAAAATACAGTTTGCTTTCGCTATTTGCGTTTGTCTTCTTCTTTAACTCTTGCAAAAAAGATGATACTGCTCCTACCATTCCAACTACAGTTATACCAATTACCATAACGGATATCACTTCGGTGGCGTATACTGATCAAAGCATTATGATAACGGGCACCGGTTTTAATCTTGATGTCACAAAAGATACAATAGACTTTGGAGGCTTCGTGGATAACGCTGCCGAGACCGACACCATTTTTCAACCTGCGTTTGCTGTGCCCAATGCGAAAACAAGTTATGTGGTTACCAGTGCAAGTGCTACCCAATTGGTGATAAAAGCACTTTTGCCTGATTCATTATATAATGGACTGTTTTTGCACAATGGGGTAACTAACAATGCTACTTTTTACAACTTTCGATTTAGAGTTAGGGCGAACAAGTCATCAGCCATATCAGCGCCTATCATTCTTAAAGGCAACCCACTTATCGATAATAATCCTTTTTCGATTTATTATACTTACCAAGGTGCCGGTGTTTATTCGGCATATCCGTTTGATGGATTGGCACCTGGCGATACAACTGTTCTAACCGTTCGAGGGGTTTTCAGCAATGACGTTTGTGAATTCAAACTTCAATTAAGCTGCAGCGCACCTTGTGGTGCTGTTCATATCAATCCGTTTTTGGGTAAAAATTACGACTATACTTCTACCGTTTGTACTAGCGATTGTTGGACAACGGTATTTGGTTGCGCAACGCCAACAGGGCCGGGTGCAAGTGTGTATGGCAAAATCATTAGCTATGACAAGTTTAACCACACCGCTAAAATTCTATTTGTAATGCCCTACAACTTTTTTGGATTTCCAGCATTTGATCTTAACAAATCCAACGCTGACCAGTACCTAAAAACAAGCATAATGGCACGGGTTATAAACAAAGATGGTAAGGTGAGCAAGCCCTCGTATGCAATGCGAACTTTTGTGTTTCCGTTTCATTGAGTTCGTCATACTCAAACAAACTGACGCGGAAAAAGCTGGCTTTTGTGGTACTACGAAGAATTGGCAAGCCACGAAATTATTTTACACCTGTGATTCTTTATGAAAAAGAGCAAGGGTATTTCTTTTATTTAACTCGTTCGATTTAAGTCCATAAAAACACACTACTATGTGAAATTTATGGAGTAATCGGCCCTGCCATTCTGTTTCCTTATTTTTTTAGCTCATGGTCATTTAAAAAAAAAATCTGAAACTGTCAGATTTAGCTAACTTTAATAGTCTGTTGGCTTTTTTTCAAGCGTAACAATTCTGTGAAACCATTTATGAAAACTCTTTTCAAGAATCGAAAGATATTATTTGCTGTCACCCTGATTTTGCTATGCGGCTATGCGAACGCACAAATCACCAGCCCCTTTAATGCAAATGCAGAAGGATGGACAACCCCAAACGATGCAGATGGAACAATAACCTATAGTGCTGCCGGTGGAAACCCGGGTGGATTTGTTTTTGGATCTCCTTTTTATGTAAATTTCGGAGCTGGTACCGTTTACTTTCCTTTCGATTTTGTAGCCCCTGGCACGTATACTGGCAACCGCTCTTCTTACTACAATGGAACACTTCGTTATGATGTGCAACAAATTTCAACTGGCGCCCCCAATCAATATCCCGAAGTAACCATTGTCAACAGCTTAGGCGTCACTCTATTCTATTTTCCAACTACCCCCCATCAACCAGCAGCAGCACCAACGTGGACAAACTTTTCTGTTGTGTTAAATAACGCATTAGGTTTTTGGAAAACCACTAATAGCGCCACTGGAACTGCTGCTACGGAAGCCCAGGTATTAAGCGTTCTTACCGGTCTTTCAACCCTCCAGATACGAGGTCTTTATCAAGATGCCAATGTTACCAGCAGGCTTGATAACGTTACATTCTATCCACCCATTGTAGTTAGCACACAACCCGTTTCAAGGATTGTTTGTGATGGGATAATTACTTCGTTAAACACAGCTGCAACTGGTAACGCCAGCATAACGTATCAATGGCAAAAGCAAGGTCCGAGTCCGCTATTTCTTTGGAGTGATGTAACG
>Ga0209480_10000091_pt1 | contig 86282 bp, 75 predicted proteins | sample JI61114C2DNA_FD_187501 | JGI IMG/M metagenome (GOLD analysis project Ga0209480, IMG submission 187501) | Wastewater effluent complex algal communities from Wisconsin, to seasonally profile nutrient transformation and Carbon sequestration -... | ecosystem: Engineered > WWTP > Effluent > Algae...
AGCTAAACTGTGCACACTTATCTTGTAAAAAAAAGTAATCGCTGTTGCTGCCACAACAAGAGCCGTAACGAGTAAAATAAGACTATTAAAATTTGGTGAGAAAGATACTTTATAATGAAAAAGAAAGGTCATAACCACATACGTGATGGAGATCCCGACAAAAGGAATAATTCTTTCCCTGCGCGATTCCATCGAATAAGAACTAATAGTACCAAACTGTTTGAACATTAAAATATTGAGAGCCGGGAATATAAACGTGAAGCAAAAAGTAAATGCAAGAACAGGCCTGAAGTTTTGAGGCGCAATCATTAGCATGGCTGGAAAATAATAATTGATTAGAATCAACAGATACGATGTGAGTAGCAGCGGATGAAATACAACCGAAATGAATTTAGCCAATATTCTCACCGCATTTCTTTTCTTAATCGTGCCACCGGAATATTAAGTTGCTCGCGGTATTTTGCTACGGTTCGTCTTGCTATGTTATAGCCTTTCTCATTAAGTAAATCCTCTAACTTATCGTCAGAGAAAGGTTTGCTTTTGTCTTCAACCTCAATCAGGTCTTTAATAATCTGCTTTACTTCGCGGCTACTTACCTCTTCACCCGAGTCTGTAGCAATGCCTTCCGAGAAAAAGTATTTCAGGGGATACACGCCAAAGTCAGTTTGGATTGTCTTGCTGCTGGCCACCCGGCTTACTGTTGAGATATCCATATTGATCATCAATGCAATATCTTTTAAAATCATGGGACGTAACTTTGTTTCATCCCCTTCTAAAAAATAATCGTACTGAAAATCAAGTATGGCGCGCATCGTTCGCAACAAAGTATGCTGCCGTTGCCGGATGGCATCAATGAACCATTTAGCAGCATCCAGCTTTTGTTTAACAAACGAGACCGCTTCTTTTAATTTCTTATCGCTCTTATCACTTTTATCATACGCTTTAAACATTTCGGTGTATGATCTACTTACCCGAAGTTCTGGTGCGTTGCGCGAGTTGAGTGCCAATTCCAATTTACCGTTGTTATTAGAAAGAATAAAATCAGGAATTACATACTGATTTTTGGCCATTCCAGTATTCAACTCACCACCTGGTTTGGGATTCAACCTAACAATCAATTCAATAGCATCCTTAATATAATCTTCATCATCGAGGTCGAGCTTCTTTAAGATTTTAGCGTAATGCTTTTTTGTAAACTCCTCATAGCACTCATTCAAAATGCGTTTGGCAACAATAACATCTACATCTTGTCCGTCATCCATTCGCTCTAATTGAAGTAGCAGACATTCCTGAAGATTGCGCGCAGCAATACCAGCCGGATCAAAATCCTGAATTCGCTTTAGCAACGCTTCAACTTCTTCTAGGTTGGTATCAATGTTTTGAGAAAACGCAAGATCATTTACAATCGACTCCATCTCTCTGCGGATGTAACCATCCCCCTCAATACTTCCAACCAATTGATTGCCGATTAGTTGATCTCGCTCATTCAATCCTAAAAATCCAAGCTGGGTCATCAGGGTTTCATGCAAAGAAGTGCCCATGGGTATCGGCATCTCCCGGTCATCGTCATCATCCCCACCATCATTGTCGGAATGCGTTTTGTAACTATTGTAGTCATCATCACGCAAATAGTCTTTGATGTCGATGTCCTCAGTACTCGTTGGATTTTCTTCCTGTTCACGTTCACCTTCCGGGGTTTCGTCTGCGGTTCTTTCTTCCTGTTGATTCTCTTCCTCCTCCCGTTCGCTTTCGGAACCCTCTTCCAAGACGGGGTTTATTTCCAGTTCCTCTTCGATACGGCCTTCCAATTCAGCCGTGGGCACCTGCAAAAGTTTTATAAACTGTATTTGCTGGGGCGAAAGTTTTTGCTGGAGACTCTGATTTAAACTTAATCTTTGCATGATTCTTGTGAGGCAAATCTACCAATTCAACTTGGCAGTAAAAAACCTCGCTCTGCATTTTAAGACCTCACTCCCTGCCCACTCTCCAGAGGCGAGAGGTAGGTAACTATCAACTAGATTTTCCGGTTAATGACGTTCTTACTTGTCATTAAATTGCATTATCATCGCTATCTGGCGATAGATTAACTAAAATCGACATCGTATGCTCAACCATTTTGATTAAAAAACCAAAATGACGTTTTTTGCGATCCGAAATTCAGTTAGCCAATTATGAAGCGAGTTAAGATTAAAGAATTGTTAGCCACCACCCCGACCGGTCAACCTACAAAAGTGCAAGGTTGGGTGCGCACCTTCCGCAATAACCAGTTTATATCTATTAACGATGGATCTACGATTCAAAATCTTCAGGCTGTTATAGAGTTAAACTCAACAGACGATGCTATTTTAAAAAGAATTACCACAGGAGCATGCATTTCTGTTGTGGGCGATTTAGTGGAGTCATTGGGGAAAGGTCAGGCTGTAGAATTAAAAGTAAAAGAACTTACCATTTTGGGTGATTGTGATCCTGAAGCTTATCCCCTTCAATTAAAAAATAGACCCAGTTTAGAATACTTGCGCGAGATTGCTCACTTACGATCACGCACCAATACATTCGGAGCCGTGATGCGCATTCGCCATGCAATGGCTTTTGCTATTCATAAATTTTTTAATGATAAAGGATTTTTTTACATCCATACCCCAGTAATTACTGGGTCGGATGCGGAAGGAGCTGGAGCAATGTTTCGTGTAACAACATTAGATAGTAACAATCCACCCCGCGATGAGCAAGGGCATATTGATCACAAAGAAGATTTCTTTGGTAAGGAAACCAATCTCACCGTATCGGGTCAGTTGGAAGGCGAGACGTATGCGCTGGCACTAAGTGAAATCTATACGTTTGGCCCAACCTTCCGCGCAGAAAATTCAAACACTACTCGCCACCTGGCTGAGTTCTGGATGATAGAACCTGAGATGGCATTCTATGACATTCATGATAATATGCAGTTGGCTACCGATCTCTTGCAATATTTAGTGAAGTATGCGCTCGATAACTGCAAAGAAGATTTAGAATTTTTGAACAAACGTGCCTTGGATGAAGATGCTGCCAAACCACAAGATCAGCGCAGTGAATTAAGTCTGCTCGATCGCTTGAAATTTGTAACTGAAAATGAATTTCAAAAATTAAGTTATACGGAAGCAATAGAGATTCTGAAGAATTCAAACCCGAATAAGAAAAAGAAATTTCAATACCTGATTGATCAATGGGGTATTGATTTACAATCGGAACACGAACGTTATCTGGTTGAGAAACATTTTAAGAAGCCGGTTATCCTTTATAACTACCCGAAAGACATTAAAGCATTTTATATGCGTCAGAATGACGATAATAAAACGGTTGCCGCAATGGATGTTTTGTTTCCAGGCATTGGCGAAATCATCGGTGGTTCACAACGTGAAGAACGTTATGATAATTTGCTTGCCCGCGTTAAAGAAATGAATCTACCAGAAAAAGATTTGTGGTGGTACCTTGAACTAAGAAGATTTGGATCGGCACCACATAGTGGTTTTGGTCTTGGCTTCGAACGGTTAATGCTGTTTGTTACAGGCATGACCAACATCCGCGATGTTATTCCATTCCCGAGGTTTCCGGGGAATGCGGAGTTTTAATCTTTCTATTTTCTCTTAACGGCTAATAAAGGTGTGATTGCCTGATAAGCAACTCTGCGAGTAACACTGCGTCCAAAGATTTTTTCTTCCAGACTAAGCTTATGCGTAAAGGTTGTTAACAAATCAGCTTTGGATTCTTTGATGTACCCAGCAATTGCCATGGTTATGTCCTCTTCCAATATTAATTTGAAATCAAGCTTATCGTAATTCATTTTTTGAATTGCCTCTTCCACACTTTGGATAGCAGCCTCAACTTTTTTATCCATTACAGGAGCTACGTGAATCATGTGAACGGCTGAACCAAATATTTTGGCAAACTCAACAATGATATCAAGTTCTTTCTGAATGTTTTTTAAATCACTGGCGTAAACAATGTGCTTTAGATTTTGGTACTTCGCCAATTCAGGTATAGCCATTACGGGCACCGGACATTCATCAATTACCGAAACCGTTGTTCCGCCTAAGCGCGCTTTCTTCATAGCTGAAGCACCTTGCAAACCCATCACCACCATGTTGGTTGGATGCTTGGATACATATTTTCTTACCATCTCAGAAACGGTGCGGGCTTTCACTGGTTTAAATTCAAGGGTATAGTTTCCCTTAACCTGACTCCGCAGTTCAGCAACCAGATGATCTCCTTCTTCCTGTGAAATGAGCGCAACCGACTTCTCAATTTGCTTCATCCTTAAATTTGTTTTCGATATGCCATCAATCCGCACAATATTTAAAATGGTAAAGTTCGCTTCGAGCGGAGCAGCCATTTTAAGTGCATACTGCAAAGCCACTTTCGATAAGGGCGAAAAATCGGTGAGCAAAACAATGTTTGGACCTTTCATAATACGATCAATTACAACTTCAAAAGTACAAGGTTTAGTGTGATTTCGGTAAAAAAAATCCTGATGTTAACACTTTGTAGAACAAATGAGATTTACCTTGCAGACGATTTAAATACCGATATTATGAAAACAGGCAACCTTCTTTTGTTTTTCCTTTCGATCACCCTTTCTTATTCGGCCTTTAGCCAAAAGATTGAAGAAAAAAATATTAAAGCCCATATCAAAGTTTTGGCGGATGATGCCTTGCAAGGACGCCAAACCGGATCGGCTGGAGAGAAGATGGCCATGGAGTACATCGAAAAGCAATTCAAAAAATTAAATCTTACCCCACAAGGAGAATCGTCAACGTTTGAACAACCCTTCCCTTTTAAAGGAGGCATGCACGGCACAGGTACCGAAGGAACGGCACATAATGTAGTTGCCTACTTAGATAATCAGGCATCAAATACAATTATAATTGGTGCACACTTCGATCATTTAGGCTTAGGCGAAAATGGAAGTTCATTAGATGCAAACCCGGCAGGAAAAATTCATAACGGTGCCGATGACAATGCTTCCGGTGTGGCCGGAGTGCTTGAGCTTGCGCGTTACTTTTCCACTAACAAAGTGAAAGAGAAAAGCAATTTTCTGTTTATCTGCTTTAGTGGAGAAGAGCTTGGCTTGTTTGGTTCAAAATATTTTACAGAGCATCCAACCCTTGATTTAGGTGTAGTTAATTATATGATCAACATGGATATGATTGGCCGATTGAATCCTAAAACAAAAAGTGTTTCCGTTAGTGGATCGGGTACCAGTCCGGTTTGGGAAACTTTATTAAACAATATGGGCTCAAAACTTTCCATTAAAACGGATTCAGCCGGAGTTGGGCCTTCCGATCATACCTCGTTTTATTTAAAGGATATTCCGGTGCTGCATTTCTTTACCGGATCGCACAGCGATTATCACAAACCATCAGACGATTGGAATAAAATAAATTATGCCGGAGAAAAAGAAGTGTTGGAATTAATTATCGCAGTAATTGAAAAATTAGATAATGAACCCAAACTTGCCTTCTTAAAAACTAAAAATAAATCTATGAGTTCAGCATCCTCTTTCAAAGTTACACTTGGTGTAATGCCAAGCTACACATCCGATGCTCCGGGTTTATTGGTAGATGGTGTAACCGATGGAAGGCCTGCATCTAAAGCGGGTATTGAAACAGGCGATATCATTATTCAGATTGGCGAATATCAAATTCAGGATATCCAAAATTACATGGATGCATTAGGCAAATTTGAGAAAGGGCAAACTGCTCCTGTAAAAGTTAAAAGAAAGAATAAAGTGATTACGTTGAGTGTTACTTTCTAAGTTCAAGAATTGACAGTTGACAAAAAAATTATCAACTAATCGTGTCAACTGTCAATTATTCTTTTTTCTTCTCAACTGCATGGCCGCCAAACTCATTGCGCAAAGCAGCCACAATCTTTCCTGAAAAGGTGTCTTCTTGTTGTGAGCGATAGCGCATAAGCAAAGACATGGTAATTACCGGAGTGGGCACCCCCATCTCCAAGGCAGTTTCAACCGTCCATTTACCTTCCCCGGAAGAATGCATAATGCCTTTAATTGATTCAAGGTTTTTATCATTCTCAAGAGCACGTTGCGTAAGTTCCATCAACCAACTTCGCACTACCGAACCATGGTTCCAGACTTTGGAAACAGCGGCCAAATCAAGATCTGCATCGTGCTTGTTCAACACTTCCATACCTTCGGCAATAGCCTGCATCATACCGTATTCAATTCCGTTATGCACCATCTTTGTGAAATGACCATTGCCTGTTTTACCGCAATACAAATAGCCATCTGGAACAGAAATAGATTTGAAGAGCGATTCGCAATAATCAAAGATTACTTTTTTACCTCCAATCATAGTGCACACTCCTTGCAAGGCACCTTTTACACCACCACTGGTTCCACAATCCAAATAATGAATTCCTAATTTCTCCAGATCGCGGGCACGGGTGATCGTATCTTTAAAATGAGAGTTGCCTCCATCAATAATAATATCATCTGGTGCCAAATGATATTTAAGATTACTGAGCACTACATCTACCACATTCCCCGCAGGAACCATAATCCAAACTACTCGCCTGCCCGGCATAGCTAATGCTAAATCACCAATATTAGGTGCTGTGGTAATGCCTTCGTCCGCTATTTTTTCCATAGCGGTTTTATTCACATCAAAGGCAACAACGTTATGACCTTTATTTTTAAAATTAAGAGCCAGGTTGTAGCCCATTTTTCCTAAACCAATTAAGCCAATTTGCATGAGGGATATTTATATGATTATGAAATGCACTTTTATTGAAGACCAAATTAATTGATTCATAGAAACATAACTAAGGTAAGGGATTGAGCTAATGCCAAAATATCCCTGCAAACGTTCGATATGCGCTAAAATTCAAATTATTTATTGCAAAATTAATTTGAGAACTGAGGCTCAACATTGCTGTATAAAGCCTCAAACGCTTTAAATTGATTCTGATATAACTCATACTGAGCTAAATCAGGAGAGAATTTTATTTCACCTGAATTGTTATAATGAAAAGGAATTTGCAAAGCACTAAAAGCAATTTGTGCGGCTCCCAAGGCCGAGGCATCATGCGCTCGCGATACAATTAATTCTTTACCTAAAATTGTACTAAGCAGTTGCACCCATTCAGGGGCATGAATAATTCCTCCACTTACTAAAACTCTTTTTGAATTACCACAAGCGGCCTCTACACTTTTAACAATGCTGCAAAGTTCAAAACAAATTCCTTCCATCAAGGCTTTGATAAAATGAGCGCGCGTATGTCTTAAGGTTACATTAAAGAATACTCCTTTTGCATCCGGATTATACATGGGTGCACGTTCGCCTTGAAGAAACGGTAAGGCAAGTAAGCCATCGCAACAAGAAGGAACATCGTTTGCCAGTTTTACTAATTCAACCATGCTTGTAGTTGAAGAAACAAACTCCCGACCAAACCAATCCAGAATTACACTACCATTATTTGTAGCCCCGCCAACAATTGTAATATCTTTAGTCAACAAGTAGCGAAATAATTTTTGATCGGCATCATTAAATAGTTTCCCGCCCACTCGCCTCACTGCTCCGCTTGTGCCTAAGGTAATGGTAAGATCGCCCTCATTCATAGCTTCGCTTCCAAGTTGTGCCAGGCAGCCATCGTTAGCACCTAAGAAAATCGGAACCGTATTCAACTGTGGATTATCGAAACTCTTTATAATTTTTACCTGATGATCATGTGATACAGGTTCTGATAATTTTTCTTTTGAAATGCCAGCAACATCAAGTGCCTCAATTGACCAGTCTAAAGAATCCAAATTAAACAAGCCGGTTGCTGAAGCAACTGAATAATCGACTAAGTATTCAGAACAAAGTTGGAAGACGATGTATTCCTTAATGCCAATAAATTTATGTGAGCGTTCAAATAGTGCTGGCTCATGATCGCGCCACCATAGCAACTTGCAAAGTGGCGACATGGGGTGAATAGCCGTGCCGGTTTGGTTATGAAGTTTTTTGCCAACTTCTGAGTTTTTCAATTTTTTTGCCTGAGCTGCGCTGCGCGTATCTGCCCAAATAATTAGTGGTGTCAATGGGTTGCCTTGCCGATCGACTGCCATCAAGCTATGCATGGCGCTACTGAAACAAATTCCAGCTAATTGAAAATCCGATGAAACATTATGGGCTACTGAAGTCAACGCCTCTTTCACTGCTTCAAGGATTTGATCAGCATCTTGCTCGGCAAAGCCGGGCTTTGGATAATATGTAGGATAAAATCGTTGTTGAGTCTCCAACACGGCTCCATTTGGAAGAACTGCGAGGGCTTTTGTACTGGTGGTGCCAATATCAATGGCGATAACAAATTGATTCAATTTTTTTCAGATGGAATCTGAAAAATAGTTAATTGAATTGAGGAATAAAATGTTTGATTAACGCTTCAGAAACTTGTAGGTACTCTTGAAATTGATTTTCTCATCCTGAACCGAAATAAAATAATAGCCTGAGTTGAGGTCCTTAACCCGGATTTTTATTTCATTATCATCAATAACTTCGGTTTCCAGATTAAGCGCAGATCCCAAAATATTGTGGAATGTAAGGCTCACTTTTTTTGCTAGGGGAGCTTCAAACTTTACACTAACATACTCCGTAGCCGGATTGGGATATACTTGAATTAATTTAACTGGATCGGGCTGACCTGAATGGAAAACTTCTTCTTTGCCTTGAGCAAATCCAAGTTGGATCGTCAAAATCAGGATTGGCAGAATATAAAAAGCTCTTCTTAGGTTCATGTTGTGCTTATGTACGAGTATTTGTATCCTTTAGATGCAAGATGTAAGCCAAAAGTTTAAAACAAATTGAAATAAATTCTGATTTGAGTCGTTTTACAGCGCTTTTCTAAAGGCAGCCGGCAAAAATTCTACTATATCGCCAGCAATCAACGAGATTTCACCCCGTTCGCGAGCTGCCAGATCTCCTGCCAATCCATGAATGTAAACTCCTGTGATAGAGGCCTCTAATGAAGAATATCCTTGTGCTAACAATCCGGTTAAAATACCTGTAAGAACATCTCCGCTTCCTCCGGTAGCCATGCCTGGGTTTCCGGTAGAGTTAAAAAATAATTTTCCATCTGGACTCGCGATAGCCGAGTAAGCTCCTTTTAAAATTACAATAGATTGGATGCGGGCAGCAAACTCCTTCAACTTTTCAAGTTTATCAAAATCATTTTTCCATTCACCAACCAATCGCGCAAACTCGCCCGGGTGCGGTGTTAAAATACTTCCTTCCGGGATTAGCTTTTGTAATTCAGGATTGGAGGATAAAATATTCAAGGCATCAGCATCAATAACCATTGGCTTGCTGAAATTCTTAAGTAAATTCTCAAACCCTTGAACAGTTTCATTTGCCTGCCCTAAACCTGGACCAATGCCTATCGTTGTAAAAAAACTTTCCACTTCGCGACCAGAAAAGAAATCAGTGGATTGATCAATTGTTGCCATCGCTTCTGGTACAGCCGTTTGAATTATTGAATAGCCTTTAATGGGTACATGCGTGGTCAACAATCCTAACCCGGAACGCAAGGCTGCCCGGGCTGATAAAATACACGCACCCATTTTTCCGGTTGAGCCGGCAATCAGCAAGGCATGACCAAATTTTCCTTTGTGATCGAAACGGGAACGTGGCTTTAAAATTCTCTTAACAGATTTAAGGATGATAAGAAAATGAGTTGCCTTAACCTCCTTCAAATATTTTTTACTAAGCCCGATATCAACTACGTTCAACTCTCCTACCCATTCCTGATTTTCCGGTTGAAGAAAAGCCAGCTTAGGAATTTGAAAGGATACAGTTTGATCGGCTTTAAAAATAGCACCTGTTGAATGCTGATCGACACGCAAGCCGGATGGAATATCAATGGAGATCTTAATCTTGTTCGCTTTATTCAAACAATCTATCACCTTCGCATAAATTCCTTCGGTTGGTCTACTCAGTCCCGAACCAAAAATTGCATCAATCAAAATTGTGCGATCGGCAAATAACTCGCAGTCGGCATTGGAAGTAATGTCCAACGCAGGAATTTTAGGATCCAATCTTTTAAGATTCGTAACAAAATCAATTGACTCTGTGCCGGAACCTCGAACAATCCAGACTTTAACCGAATAATTCCAATCATTCAACAATCTTGCAATACCCAAACCATCACCGCCATTATTACCTGTGCCACAAACAATTCCTATTTTATGGCATGCATCATAGCGTTCCACAAACCAGGCTACAAAAGCCTGACACGCACGCTCCATCAAATCAATGGAAGCAATAGGTTCTTCACGAATGGTGAATGCATCCCACGCTTTAATTTGTTCAGCTGATACTATTTTAATCATGGTTTAACGATCTACTTCGCCTAATACAATATCGATAGAGCCTAAGATTGCAATCAAATCTGCAATCAACACGCCTCGGCTAAGGTCAGGTAAGATGGAGAGATTGACAAATGAACATGCCCGGGCTTTGCAGCGAAATGGAACATCACTTTTTCCATCGGCTCTAAAAAAATATCCCAACTCACCTTTCGGATTTTCGGCACGCATATAAAGTTCTTGTGCCTTGGGGCGAATCTTTTTTGGCACCAACGCTTGCGGATCAAACTCCCGGGTACGCTTATGTTCTCCTTCAAGTTTTGCGAGACATTGTTCCATTATTTTTAGTGACTCATAAATTTCCTTTACCCTCACCCAAGTGCGATCCCAACAATCACCAACCTTACCCATCTTCCCTTCACCAATTGGAATCTCAAACTCTAATTCTGGATAGACAGAATAACCATCTACTCTACGTAAATCAAAACGCAAACCTGATGCCCGCAACATGGGCCCGGTGATGCCACTGTTGATCGCGAGATTCAAAGGCAGCACACCTACATTAGCCGTGCGATTAATAAATATTTTATTGTCGATTAAGATTGTTTCTAACTCTGCGACTTTTGGTCTGAAGTAAGTAATAAATTCTCTGCACCGTTGTTCGAAGCCAACGGGCAAATCATAAAACAAACCACCAATCCAAATGTAATTGTATAGCATACGGGCGCCACTCGCCCACTCAAGTAAACGAAGAATATGTTCGCGGTCGCGCATGATCCAAAAAAATGGAGTGAACGAACCCAAATCTAATCCATACGTGCCAACAGCAATTAGGTGCGATGCTATGCGATTCATTTCGGCAACCAGCACGCGGATGTATTCAACTCGTTTTGGAATTTGTTCACTAATGCCAAGCATCTTTTCTACACCCATCGCATAGGCATGCTCTGAATTCATGGCTGCGACATAGTCCATGCGATCAACAAACGGGATTGTCTGATTGTATGGAAGACTCTCTGCATGTTTTTCGAAACAACGATGCAGGTAGCCAATGTGTGGAACAACTTCTTTTATTATCTCGCCATCCGACAAAACTTCCAAGCGCAACACACCATGTGTAGATGGATGTTGTGGTCCCAGATTAATAATCATCTCCTCCGACTTCAATTCGCTTTCACGAAACTTGTTCGGCTCGGAGTCAATTAAGTTATCTTCTTTATATAAATATTGCTGTTGTTTCAAAATTCAGTATTCAATTTTGATATTGCGATAATACTCTTCGTGTTTATAATCTTTACGTAGTGGATATCCTTTCCAATCGGCCGGCATTAAAATTCTTCTTAAATCCGGATGGTTCTTAAAATTGATTCCAAACATATCGCACACTTCACGCTCCAACCAGTTAGCCGATTTCCAAATACTACTTACACTTTCAACTTCCGGATTATCGCGAGGTAAAATTACTTTCAATGCGATCGATTGATTTAGCGGAATAGAATACAAATGATAAATGACTTCCATCGTTCCCGCCTCTACACCATTATCAATACCAGTAATGCAGCTCAACATATCAAAATAAGCAGCTGGATTTTTATAGAGCAACTCGCAAACAGAAAGCAACGACTCAGTTTTTATGTTCACACCAAAAGGAGTTGAGTTGGCAATTTCAGTAACCTCGTCAGAAGCCTGACGAATCAAGGCAATCAGTTCTTCTTTCTTGTCAGACATGAGATTCCTTTTCAATTAATTGTTCAATAGCCGCAGGTTTCATCCGACTTTCATTCCTGATCTTCTCATGGAGTTTTAGAATTCCACCAAGCAAAGCCTCCGGTCGTGGTGGACAGCCAGGCACATAAACGTCCACAGGAATAATCCGGTCAACACCTTTTACAACATGATAGCCGTGCTGCCAATACGGACCACCACAGTTGGAGCATGAACCCATTGAAATAACATAGCGCGGCTCCGACATTTGTTCATAGAGTTGCTTAATGCGATCGGCCATTTTAAAAGTTACCGTTCCCGAAACAATCATAACATCGGATTGGCGCGGAGAGGCGCGCGGCACCATGCCAAACCGATCCATATCATAAACTGTACTACCCGTACTCATAAATTCTATCGCACAACACGCCAACCCAAACGTCATGGGAAAAAGTGATGACAGGCGCGACCAATTTAATAAGTCATCAACTTTTGTGATGATGACGCCTCCATGCTCAAACTGCTGATCCAACAACCCCTTCATGGCATGTTAACTTTATGGTGCTTATACTTTTCATTTAAATCCGCGTAAAGCGAATCAGGAACGGGTGATTCAACATCTTTAATATCAGGTGAAGATTTTATCCAATCCAGGTGTCCCATTTTCCAGGTGTAGGCTAAACCCAAAACCAATATGAAAATGAAAATCAACATTTCAACAAAAGCAAACCAACCCCACGCACCATTGGTTTCGGCAATCAATTCTTTATTCGCAAAAACAACTGACCAGGGAAATAGAAAAACAACTTCTACTTCAAATAGAATAAAAACCAATGCAAGCACATAAAAGCGAAGATTAAATTGAATCCACGCATTGCCTTGTGGCGTCTCACCACTTTCGTAAGAAGTTAGCTTTTGTTTATTTGGCCGATTAGGCCTTATCAATCTGGAAACCAACAGCGCGGACGCTACAAATAGCACCCCACCCAAAAAGAAGAATAAAATTTGAAAAAATAAAGGTGTTGGTTCTCCACTCATCCTTCAAAGATACACATGCGTGCTGATCTTACCCAAACATTACAGGTTAGTAGCATTAAATGTATCACCTTGATTTATGTCGCCCGTTTCGTAGCCCTTTCTAAACCAGCGTTGCCTTTGGGCGGAGGTGCCGTGGGTAAAGGAATCCGGTACAACATAACCCTGAGCTTGTTTTTGTAAACGATCGTCACCAATAGCGCTGGCTGCATTCATGGCTTCATCAAAATCACCAGCTTCAATTATATTGAACATCGCATCGGCATGATGCGCCCAAACGCCTGCCAGAAAATCAGCTTGTAATTCAAGCTTAACAGAAAGTTTGTTATACTCGGCTTCACTGAGTTGCCCTTTCATTTCGTGAACCTTATCGATGATACCCAGAAGATGTTGCACATGATGCCCAACTTCATGCGCAATTACATAGGCCTGCGCAAAATCGCCAGGCGCATTAAAGCGACTCTCTAACTCCGTATAAAAACTAAGATCAATATATACGCGTTCATCGGCACTACAATAAAACGGACCGGTTGATGCATCGGCATTACCACAACTTGATTGAACCGTACCATTAAAAATTGTTAAGTGGGGTTCGCGATAATCATCCAACAATTTATTCCATACATCTTCTGTATCCGCCAACACCACACCTACGAGGTCTACCAACTCTTGCTCTTCCGGGGTAGATTGATACGGTGTGGATTGCGAAACTGAAGGTCCGCTATCCATCGGTATTTGTTGCAAAAGAGATAAAGGATTTTGTCCCGTGATCAACCCGATCACTACAATGACGATAACGATGCCTATACCCCCTTTAATTGGTAGCCCACCAAAGCCACCTCCGCCACCACTTCCGCGTTGATCATCCACATTACCACTTTGTCTTCGCCCTCGCCATTGCATAAAATAGTTCGTTTAAGATCGGAAGTTACGCAGCGATCTTGTCAAACAAAAGCTATGTTCAGCAAAATAATAAGGATAAAATCATTCATCCTTTGGCTCCCACAATTCAATCTTATTACCATCAGGATCCATGATCCAACCGAACTTTCCGTATGAGTACTCTTGCATTTCACCCACAATCTCAACGCCTTCTTCCTTCAATACTTTTAGTAGCTCTACTAAGTTTTCTACCCGATAGTTGAACATAAATTCTCTCTTGCTTGGCGCGAAGTAAGTGGTGTCATCTTTAAACGGACTCCAAATTGTTTGCGCAGGTGCTGCCTCTTTGTTATTAGGATCAATCCACTTGAATGAAGCTCCGTATTCATCTACAGGTAAGCCGAGATGCTTACCATACCATTCTTTAATTTTCTTAGGGTCAGTCGTTTTAAAAAATACGCCACCCAATCCTGTCACTCGTTTCATAATACTTGTGTTTTAATTGTTTTGTATGAAATTCAATTCCTATTTTGAAAAAAAATAATTCATGGAACGACAAACCTTTACCAAAGTCTTTAACCTATTTTCCATTGTGTGCGGAGTTTGGTTCGCCTGCACCAGTTGGTATTGGGCATGGTTAATCAATTTAATTCTTTCATTTCCGGTTGGTATCATCGGCATAATTTTCTGGTACTTTGGCAAACGAGATGGCTCAAGCAGATTAAACCGAATCGCGTTGATCACTCACGCTATAGGTCTGGCGGTTGCTATTGTTTCGTTGGGTATCCTTCTTTTAAATAATTGAGTTCTTAAGCTTGTTCCAGAATATTTTTCAGGTTCACGAAATTCTTTTTCATGTCCTTAACTAACATTCCTTTAATCATGGGTATCATCAGGTTCATTGGAAATGGGTTGCTTCCTGAAAAATACCGTAGTCACTTTCGTGCGATTATCATCCACAGGTGTTGTTGTGGTATACGCTTGATTAGTAGCCTTGAAAGGTTTTTCAAATCGCAGCTCCACATCATAACGTTCACCTTCCTTTATGCTCTTAATCTCCTGTGCGCCAACCCCTACATTTTTATTATCGCTACTCCAGCTAGATATAAACCCAACGGTGCCATCCGTACCCTGATAGTTTATTTTTATGTTAGGATCGGCCATTACCCAAACACTGTAGCGTTCCTGATTTTTAATCTGCTTTACAAAATTAAAAACCTCAGCATTGGGTTTATCAATTATCGTTTCTGCTGTTAGCGTAAAGGCTTTGGGCATAATGGCTGCGATGAGCAGCAAACTCAAAATCAGCGCAATAAAGACGTATAAAAATATCATAAATAATTGGGGTTAGTTTGTTAAACAAGATAACGAGTTTCTATGATTAGTTTTGCTTTCTGGTATCCATCACTTTCTGCCCCAACTCCGTAATCTGTGTCTTCACAGAACACAGGCTGGACCCATTTCGGTCTGTGAGGACACAGACCGAGGACACTCTTTCTTTATTACTTTTGTTTTCGGCTATCCATCACTTTCTCCTCATAAATTTCAATCCATTGTTTGGGTGTCATTTTGGAAGCTAGTTTACCAATTAGTTTTACGGGTACATCTTCTGCTTTTTTAAACCGGATACATGCCTTACCTATATCCAGTTTTTTATCCGAGATTTTCATCCATTCATCGACAAACCAATCGCGCAACTTTCCTTCATACACGGCCATGTGATACAATGCGATGTGGTTTTTCTGAGAAGCCAGACTCATCAACGGCAATTGATCGGTTGGCTTTACATGATACCCAGCTGGATACAGTTTATGCGGCACCACGTAGGTGATCATGCCGTATTGCATTGTTTCCTCAAATCCCTCTGGTAGATTTTTCAAAATTTCTTCACGCACATTGCCGATCACTTCGGCTCTATCGCGTGGTAGCGTTTTAATATATTCGGTTGCTGTTTTTGATTTGGATTGCATAAATATTGGTTAATCAAGATTGTGCTGAAAGAAACTCCTTTTTGCGCAACAAGCCTGCGCTTAGTAATGATATGACAAGGCCGACCGGAAAAATTTCTAACAAGGTCATTCCAAAACGGATAAGCGGGTTTTCATACATCGTTGTAAATTCTTTCATATCGGCAGTTGCCTTAGCTACTTCCGCTTCACTCTTACCTCCCTGCCTCGCCTTTTCAATGTAGTGTTTGCTCATTGCCTCGCTATATCCTTTTGAAACTGTGTTATAGGCTACCTCCCACGAAAAGGCATAAATTACTGAGGCTACCAACGTTATAAGTATTCCGATTTTGAATGCAGTGCCAAAAGAAATCACACCTTCAGAATAATTGTCGCGGTAAGACTTTACTCCAAAAAGTATAAGTGAGAGGGCAACAACCATGGAGGTGTAGCCGATCCACATACCATTGTCAAAATTGATGGTACCGTTTTCGTAAAACGGAGCCGTTACAAAGAACATTGCTCCCACAATTACACCGGCTATAGAGCCATAGACCAGAATTACTTTTTTCATATGCTTTATAATTTTTGCCTAAACCAACGGTAATCGAACTCCAAATCAATCACCCGAAAGGATGATTCTCAGAAATTTAGGTGAAATCACCCAAAAGTTTGGCTTCAATTTCTGTTTCTTAATGCTCAAGTTACGGAATCAGTCTAAGCTCTTTAGCCCGCTGAACAGCCTGCGTTCTCCGACTCACCTCTAACTTTAAAAACAAGTTTGAAGAATGAGTTTTAATGGTATTCAGCGACACAAACAATTTATCCGCTATTTGTTGGTTGGATAATCCTTGGGAAATTGATTCTAACACTTCAAGTTCTCGTTTGCTGATGCCGAGTCGCAGTAATTCAGGTTCATTCAAAATAAATTGTGGCCCAACCAGTACTATTTTTTTTCGTGTGAGCTTAAGACCAGCCCAGATTCCAAGAGCAGTAAAAAGGAGGGCTACAATCCCAAAATAGAATTCAAAGGATAGATCTCGAATAATGAATCGGTATTCAAGAAATTTTAAAAGAAATACTAATGCCGCTAAGGCAAGGCTATATAAAATAATAGTACGCTTCACGTTAATTAATTCTTTGCACTAAGTTAATGGACAAAACCGAATCCTTATCCAGTTCCACTATCGGGCATTTTTTTGTCCGTTAATGCACAATGCTTTAAAACTACATTCTATTTTTTAACCTGAGGAGCATATTTTAATATGGTATTGAAATTGCAACCCGCGCATCGACTCAACCACTTTGCATAAATCTATGATCTCAAGTTATTTGCTTGTTGCCTTAAGAAGCCTTAAACGGAATAAACTACACGCCTCCATCAATATTGTTGGGCTTGCCATTGGCATGGCCTGTTGCATTCTCATCACCTTGTTTGTGCTTTTCGAATTGAGTTACGACAAGCAGAACAAAGATGCCGATCGCATCTATCGAATGGCTGTAAATTTAGAGGCCAATAATTGGGCCATCTCTGCTTTTCCAATTGGTTCATTATTGAAAGACAATTTCCCCGAAATAGAAAAATTTACCAGAATAAAACCATCCGAAATTTTTGTTCTCAACGCCAGCAATGAAATCAAAAATAAAGAACGGGTTTTCTATGCCGACTCCTCGGTGTTTGATGTATTGGATATTAAGCTTATCAAAGGCGACCCCAGCAAAGCGTTGGCAGAAATTAATTCGATGGTGATTACACCTGAGTTAGCGCAGACTTATTTTCAAGGGGAAGATCCAATAGGAAAAACGCTGACCCTTCTAAACGACAAGCGTGAATATAAAATCACGGGTGTGTTTGAGCCGCTTCCATCGAACTCGCATGTGCACATGAAAATGATGGTATCATCCGACAACTTCGGCCCTATGCGTGCTGATTCCAAGGAAGGTTGGAACTACATGACCAATCATTATACCTACTTAGTTTTGTCCAAAGACATCGACCCTATAGCCTTCGAAAAAAAGATTTCGGGCTTTATGGATAAATATGAGGAGCGCGCGCCCGATGATGATCACAATGATCTCCGCTTGCAACCGCTTACATCCATTCACCTGCATTCCAATCTTGGCCTTGAAGTAGAGGCCAACGGAAACTTGAGTACGGTGTATGTCATGTCGGCTGTGGCACTTTTCATTTTGGTAATCGCCTGCATTAACTTCATGAACCTGACTACAGCCCAATCGTTAAAGCGCGCGCGCGAAGTGGGCATCCGTAAAGTTGCTGGCGGCAGACGATCACAATTAATTTTTCAATTTCTTAGCGAATCCGTTGTAATCAGTTTCATCTCATTGATATTGGCTATTCTTCTGCTGATTTTAATTCTTCCTGAATTCAATAAAATCTCAGGAAAAGAAATCATTCTCAATCCACTCCATAATGGTTACGTTGGAATTGTGCTGGTTGCCATCACTTTTTTTGTAGGCGTATTGGCAGGCACCTATCCGGCCTTCTTTCTATCGCACTTCAATCCTACTTCAGTATTGAAAGGAAATTTTGTTTCCAATCTAAAAGGACAATTACTACGCAAGGGGTTAGTGGTCTTTCAATTTGCCATTGCTTTTGTAATTATGGTAGGTACGTATGTAATCTACTCACAACTTAATTACATGCTCAATAAAGATCTTGGTTTCGATCGCGAGCAAATCGTTGTAGTAAAAATGCCACAAGACAGTGTTGGGGATGTAACTATTAAAAATGAAATGGCTCGTTTGGCTGGTGTTCAAAGTGTAACTCGTTTTATTGAAGTGCCCGGTAAGATGGTGCGCACCACATCTTATTGGTACGAAGATGCTAAAGAAAATAAACCTGCTAACCTGTATAGTTTTAGTGGAGACGTTGATCTTCTAACCACGCTGGGTATGAAGATGAAAGCGGGAGCGTATTTTCAGCGGGATACAAAACAGTTCTATAAAGAATTTGTAATCAATGAAACTGCAGCCAAATTTTTTGGTTGGACACCCGAAGAAGCTGTTGGCAAAATGATGGACTTTGGTGGACGCGATTCAATTCCCGGTAAGGTCATTGGCGTAATCGAAGATTTTCATTTCAAACATCTGCACGACAAAATTGATCCGTTGGTTATGCATCTCGAACCACAATATGAAGGAAGCTTTATGGCATTGAAAGTGAAATCGGGAGATATGCAAGAGATGATTGCTTCTATTGAACAAACCTGGAAAACCATTCTTCCAAGCTATGAGTTTGAATATCAATTTTTAGATGAAAGCTTTGACAAGTTATTTGATCAGGAGAAACGGCTTGGTCAACTATTCGGCATCTTCTCGGGCTTAGCTGTTTTTATTTCATGCCTGGGATTGTTTGGCCTCGCCTCCTTTACGATGGAGCAAAGCAGAAAATCGGTGGCGGTGCGTAAAGTATTGGGCGCCTCCGTTTCAACTATTGTAGTGATGATGTCGAAAGGTTTTTTAAAACTGGTGTTGATTGGGATGGTGATAGCCGCCCCCATTGCTTATTTTGTAATGAATAAATGGCTTGATGGCTTTAGCTACAATGTTGGCTTTGCATGGATTGTATTTATTTATGCCGGCTTAGCAGGTTTGCTTGTGGCATTTGGTACGGTTAGTTATCACTCCATTAAATCGGCCACCTCGAATCCTGTGGATTCATTGAAGGATCAATAAACTATATTACTTGGTTAAGGAGCTTAATTTTTCTTTCCAAAAATATTTTGAAAGGGTCGGATTGTTTGTCCAACAAAGTCTTCAGGAAAATTCTCTTTGTCTGGTAATCCTATTGGCAGATTCTCATCATCCGATGGCCAATAGTTAGTTCTAAAGAGGTAATCCCAAACACTGAGTGAGATGCCATAATTAAATCCATGCGGATGCGAAGCCGGAAGATTTTTGGCATGATGCCACAAATGCATTTGCGGGCCATTGAAAAAATACTTGAACGGCCCCAATGGAATTTTAAGGTTGGCATGACCTAACTGCCCCAAGACAAGCGTAAAAATATGCACAATAAAAAAATCAGTAATTCCAAAACCAATCATGGCCAAAGGAATGTATTCTAGGGTTCGATAAAGAATGTTTTCCATCCAATGATATCGGAGCAGCGCAGCAAAGCCCATCTCGCGCGTACTGTGATGAACCTTATGAAACTCCCACATCCAATCTACATGATGGTACATTCTGTGAATACCCCATTGCATAAAATCGCGCAAAACAAAAATAATTAGCAACTGAACCCAGCCCGGTAAACTTGCCACTCGGATGGCCACCAGATTGGAGATGCCAAAGACTGAAAGAAAATCATTAAAGAGTTGCACACCTACCATCGAAAGTGCATTGTATGCCACCAGTGCAAACAAAAAATAATTCCAAAATAGATAAAAGATATCCAGCCAAAAGTGTTCGCGGATAAGAGGCTGATTCTTGCGCCAAGGAAACATGACCTCAAGCAGTCCGATAACAATGGATGCCCCCAACAGCCAATAGAAGTAATTGTGCCAACTAGGATTAAGAACCTCTTGAATGAAGTAATTCCAATAACCGGTGTATGCGCCCTTTATTATTTCGAGGTAGTGATTCACAATGCAAAGAAATAGTTATTTCTTTATTAAACAGAGTTTTATGATTAGTGTTTTATTTTTTTAAATTTTTGGAGGATTGAGTTGATGAAACGAAATGCTGCAAGCTAAATTTTTACTTGATTGCTTCTCTAATTTAAGCATACTAACAGAGTTGGCTCGTTGCTACTACTCAGTTTTCAGCGTCTCCGCAGGATTGAGTTTAGAGGTCTTGATAGTAAAGTAACCAAGCGTAATCCATGCTATTAGGATTAAAATTAATCCAGATGCCACAAATACAATGGGGTGAATGCCAACCTGGAACGTAAAGTTATCCAACCAGCTATCCATTAGCCACCAGGCAAAAGGGATAGCAATAAGTACAGCCGTTAAAATAAGTTTTGTAAAATCTTTAAGCAGTAAAATGATCAATCCAGAAACAGATGCGCCTAATACCTTTCGAACACTTACCTCTTTTGTTCGTTGACTAAAGGTAATCATGCTCATGCCAAATAAACCAAAACACGCAATAACAATAGCAATGAAGGCGAATACGCTGAAAATAATTCCGGTGCGCTGTTCCGCTTCGTATTGGTGATTGAGTTGATCGTCCAAAAATGAAAATTCAAAATCAAAGGTATGATCGAATTCTGCATAAACAGATTTAATGCGTGCTAGCTTGCTATCAAAATCACCAGCATTTAATTTAATAATTAAATAATTGTAGGCAGGATACACAATAAACAAAAGTGGACGCACAGGTTCATGGAAGGATTGAAAGTTAAAGTCCTTCATCACGCCAATTACTTCACCCCGGATGGGTTTACCTGATTCATAGTAAAACCAATTTATTTCTTTACCAACAGCCGATGTATTACTCAATTGCTTTGCCGCGGTTTCATTGATAACAAATTTAGCCACCGAATCTCTTTTGTTACTGGCCATAAAAAATCTTCCTTCCGCCAATTCTATATTCATGGTTTTAAGAAAATCGTAATCAACAAATGCTTCGGATGTGGCGATTTGCTGATCAGGTTGTTCTGTCAAAGCAATTGGATTTTGATTATAATTTCCACCTGGTAAATTCGAACTCGCAGAAACAGATTCAATTCCATCAATGCGCATCAATTCTGTTTTGAGTTCCTGAATTCGTGGATTGACCACTTTATTCTTTAACGGTATAACCATTACCTGATCTTTATCAAACCCAATATTTTTATTCTGGATATAGCTAAGTTGATTATAAATAATTATGGCTGCTGAAATCAAAATCATGGAAATAGCAAATTGAAAAATGATGAGCCCATTGCGCAAGCCACTACCTTTTGCCGAGGCCGTATATTTTCCTTTAAGAATGGCCTGCGGCTTGATGGCGGATAGTACCAACGATGGATAAATACCTGAGCCGACACTAATAATCAACGCTAACCCAAACATGAGCGGGATAACCTGAAGGTAATTGAACTGATAATGTTGCCCGGTAAGTGAATTATAAAAAGGCAAGATTGCCTCCACAATAAATAATGCCACTAAAATGGAGAGAATACTTATAGTTAAAGCTTCTCCTAAAAATTGAAAAGAGAGTTGCCTTCTTAAAGCACCCAACGTTTTACGAATTCCTATTTCTTTGGCACGTTCTGTTGACTTGGCCGTCATCAGGTTCATAAAATTTATGCAGGCAATGATCAGCGTAAGCAAAGCTGCAGCAGCCATAATATAAACATAGGTGAGATTGCCATTGGGCTCAAGTTCCCACCGAAGATGCGAGGTAAGGTGAATATCGGTGATGGGCTGAATGCGGAGCCCTAAGTTATGATCAACCGCATTTCTATAATACTCATCTGATACATCAACGTATTTACGCAACCAGGGCATTAGCTTGGCCTCTAAGGCTTTTGGATCAGTGCCGGGTTTTAATCGCAAATAATTGTAGTGCCCAAAATCGGCCCACGTATAATAAGCATCCTCCGGATCGAAAGATTTTTCGCGCACATAAGAGATTAGAAAATCAAAATGAAAATGGCTTTCTTCCGGAACATCTTTAAACACGGCCATAACTTCTAACAAGGCCGGCTCATCATTTACGGCAAGTTGTTTGCCAATGGGGTCTTCATTACCAAAATATTTTTTAGCCATCGATTCTGAAATCAACAAGCCATTTACATTTCGCAAGGCTTGTTTGGCATTTCCCTTTACAACTGGAAATCGAAAAACATCAAAGAAGGTTGTGTCTACGGCAAGCACGTTGCGTTCGTCAAACCGAATGTCGCTCGTCAGATTATGGAATGAAAATATTTTGCGGGTGAGTCCTGCTGCCCACAAAGGGGATAGGCTTACTGCACTTTCTACTTCAGGAAAATCATTAACCAAGGCCTGCGCCATGGGATGTGGCGTGCGGGTTTGCGGATTCTGGTCATTCCAGGTAACCCGATAAAGATTTTCAGCGTGGTCATAATATTTATCATAGCTCAGTTCATTCTTAACATAAACTGCGATCAAAAAAACACTTGCAATACCCAACGCAAGGCCAGCAACATTTATGATTGCATACACTTTATTATTGAGGAGCGTTCGGTAGGCGATTTTAAAATAGTTACTAAGCATCGGTTGGAAAGTATTGATTCGTGGTAGCACTTTACCAAGAATCAATCCAGAACAAAAACTTCGTTTTTACTTCCTATAAAGGATTTATAAAAATCAGAAGTTCGAATACGAGCAAAATTGTTCAAAATCGGGCAACTTAAGGAGTTACTGAGAATGAGATTCTGACGACTTGCTTGTTAGTCAGCGACTACTAATAACTAAAGACGACCTGCAACTGCGAGAGTTAACTCTTCAATGACCATTGTATTCGAAAAGTACAATACGTAGGAAATGATATCGTGAACTTATTATAATCGAAGATAAATAGTTTGGTAGGAGTCAGCCTGCATATTTTTCGTTCTTCAGTTTTCTATTCTGCTTTGCAAGGGTAAAGAAGTTAACCGTGCCAATGCCTCTGCACCCAAAAGTCCTTCCTTACTGAACGTCCAAACGAATAGTGATTTGATAGGATGATCTTTTCTTATCGCTTCAAGTGCAGCAAGTGTAAGCTGCTTTGCTATGCCCTTTCTTCTATATTCCTCCAACACCATCGCAGAGCATAAATACACCGCTTCGTATTCTGTGCCCAAGGGTGTTAATTCATACAATACCTTTTCTGAAATAATACCTTTTATAAATTGATTCATTAATTCAACGGTGGTTGGAATTAACAAGATCCAAGCTACCGGACCATGGCCATCGTCATACTCTGAAACGGTTGCCGGATGAATCTTACGCAAATGATCAAGTACCTCCTCATTAATATCAAGTTGATTGGGGTCGCTTTTGGTAGCAAAAACTTCGTCTGCCAGCTGAATCATTCGCTCAAAATTACTTAATGGCATAGATAAAGAATTGATAAAGTAGATAACCCGATTTCAAGTAGTATTGTTTCCATTTCGGTTTGTGAGCAAGCAGAATAAAAGTATAAACGATATCTGTCTTCCTGTTTACAGACTAACCAACAAACTTGTGCATTTTAACTTCGTGGTCTATGTCATCACAGAACAAAGGTCTAAACTATTTTCGGGCTGTGGAGACACAGACCGAGGATGAGGCGACTCATTTCAACAAGTTGGTTTAAAAAAAATTAAACAAACTTAAAACGGTATTAATGAAGTAATCCTTGCTTTTACATTCCTCCCGTCCAATTTAGCTGGAACCCATTGCGTTTCATTAATTATTCTAAGAAGCTCATCGTCAATAAATTTAGCGAGGCTCTTGGCAATTTTGACTTCCATTATTTTACCGGTTTCATCGATTTTTAACTCCACCTTAACTCGCCCGTAAATATTTTCACGATTTATCCTATCCCAATACTTGAAAGATTTCAAAATGTGCTCTAAAAAACCCTGACCTCCCACAAGATGGGCAGATTCATCTACTACACTATAAAAACGCATCGCTTCTAGTGGTGGGTTTGTGCTTTCTACATGAATAGTGAAAGAGGAACTCTCAGGTGCCTTCCCCTTTAACTTTACATAACCCCGCGCACTTATTAGAAAGTAATCTGTGTCGTTCAATTCAATTTCGAAATTTCCTAGCGAGTCGCTTATCACCTCAACATCTTTATTATAAACGGATATTTTTGCCCCACCTATTGGAACATCTAAATAGTAATCAATTAACCTACCCTTTTTTATCGTTTGAGAATTTGCCTGAAAGATTATGAGAAAAAATAAAAAATGAATCGCAAAATTTTTCATACTAAAAATTCATGGTCCCTTACCTATCAAATTTAATTTTAAGTCTAATATCTAACCTATTTTTGCTGATCAGCAAGAGCTAAGGATTCATTTTTTTAAACGTTGCGTTTATAATATCAGGAGTTGCTTTAGCCATTACTTCACTAAAACCAAAAGTCAGTTCTATTTTGCCTTCTTTCATTTGTTGAAATACGGCTTCTACAAAATCAATAACTGCAGGTTGCCCATCGTGCAAGCCTTTTCCTCCAAGGTCAGTATTCAACGCTGGTGGTATCATTTCGATTACTTCAATATTTTTTTCTTTCAGCAAGTGCCTCAGTGAACGTGTAAACGAATGGAAAAATGCTTTTGTGGCACAATAAACGGGCACCTTTGAGAGCTGAACAAACGCCAGGCCTGAAGTAACATTAATAATTGTGTTCAACGATTTTAGGTTTGTAAAAAGCGATGTTAAATGAAGTGGCGCCAATACATTTGTTGTAATTTCAGTATTCGCCTTTTCATAAAAGTCGCTATCAGAAATAGACATCCAATTTTGAATACCCGCATTGTTTACAAGCACATTCAAGTCGTTATGATTTTCTGAAATCCAATTGTAGAGTTCTATGCGCTCTGCTTCCACAGATAAATTGCAGGCTTTTGTAATAACGGATGGAAATTTGTTGGCTGCTTCTTGCAAAACATCTTCACGCCTGCCACAGATTATTACTTCATTTCCTTCGTTAATAAATCGTTCGGTTAAGCCGAGTCCTATTCCACTGGCTCCTCCTGTAATTAAAATTTTGTTGCCGCTAAGTTTCATATTTCTTTTATTGTTTAATTATTAGTTATCAGATACGTTTTGAAGGCGTCTCTCAACAACGAAGATAGATTGTTGGTCAGCGACCAACAATAACAACAGGGGTTCCTCTATTTATAAATTATTAATGTAACTGAATTCGGTGAATACATTTATTTTCTCCTTTGTATAATAATCAATGGTATATAAACCGTTTAACGGTTCTGTAATAAACAATACTTGATGTCCCTCGTTTTTAGTTTTACCCATAGATGACATTGTTTTAAAGTCATGAAAGATTGTCGCAAATATTACATCATTACGTTTCAAAATAAAACCTATTTTATCAAGTCTAACTTTTGAATAGTATTTAACTTGAATTTGGTTATGGAATAAACTTTCATAAGGATATTTTTCGTTTGGAAGTTTAATACTGTCCTTTCTAAGTCCTTTTGCATCTTTAATCTTATTAACCTTTACATTACTTATTATCCAATTATGTGCATATTCAGCTTCAGGAATCCCCACCACAGGATTAACGACCGTATTGTTACCACCTTGTTGACCTTCTGTAAATATTAAGGCATTAGGTGCAATAGTATGTCCCGTAACACCACCACTTTGATTATTAGAAATAACTAAATCACCCTTAACAATCATAGATTCATATAACCTTTTCAATGCAGAATCTTGATTGATTTTTGGATACTTCTTTGTAGCTAATATTAGAAATGGCGTTAGCTGCTCATTCAATCTTGTTTGCCATATCCTAATGGTATCATAATTACTTTTAATGGAATCATAATTGAATTTAACCGAATCTAAATTGTCGTTAATTCTTTCATAGTTCTTATTAAGATTATTTACTTCATTGATATTATCATAGTGATCACCTGTTGTAAGAATGATCGAAGAAAATAATGAAAGAAAAAAAATAACAAATGTGGCGCTTCTTAAATATTTATATTTTTTTGTTCTTTTATCAATTGGTTTTAAACCAAGGAAAAGACCAACGAAGCCAGATATTCCTGCTAAAATTTGAGCTAATAACTTCCAAAAAAGTAACATACAATTTTTTTAACAATCCCAAACAACCAAACCATAGTTCTTGTTGGTCGCTGACCAACAATCCTATCATCACCCCGCCCACCCTTCTCTATCCAAACTTCTATACTGAATCGCCTCCGCGAGATGTTCAATTTTTATGTCAGGTGTTCCGGCCAGATCGGCAATGGTGCGTGAGACTTTTAAAATGCGGTCGTAAGCGCGGGCAGAAAGTCCGAGGCGCTCCATAGCTGTTTTTAACAACGTGCGCCCAGCATCGTTGATCACACAAATCTCTTTCACCATGTTGGCGGGCATCATGGCATTGCAATAAATATTCTTTTGATCTTTGAACCGTTCGCTCTGCATCTCGCGTGCTTTTACCACGCGTGCACGAATCTCATCGCTGGTTTCATTTTTACGCAGTGTGGTCATTTGGTCAAAACTTACCGGCACAACCTCCACATGCAAGTCAATGCGGTCGAGCAGCGGTCCGCTCACTTTACTTAAGTAACGTTGCACTACACCTGGTCCGCATACACATTCTTTTTCAGGATGATTGTAATAGCCACATGGGCAAGGGTTCATACTGGCCACCAACATAAAGTTGGCGGGGTAGTCTATAGAAATTTTTGCACGCGATATCGTTACGCGTCTTTCTTCCATCGGTTGGCGCATTACTTCTAATACAGTGCGTTTAAATTCCGGCAGCTCATCTAAAAACAAAACGCCATTGTGCGATAACGATATTTCTCCGGGCTGGGGATTGCCTCCACCGCCTACAAGTGCCACATCTGAAATTGTATGGTGTGGACTGCGATAAGGTCTTGTGGTTATCAGTGTTGCATCGGCTCCCACTTTCCCGGCAACGGAATGAATCTTGGTTGTTTCAAGTGCCTCATTCAGCGTAAGCGGTGGAAGAATAGAAGGCAATCGTTTTGCCAACATGGTTTTACCGGCACCGGGCGGGCCAATCATAATTACATTATGGCCTCCGGCTGCTGCTATCTCCAAAGCACGTTTAATATTTTCCTGCCCCTGCACATCTTTAAAGTCAGCATCGTAATCATTGAGTTTGCTTTGAAACACTTCGCGCGTATCCATGCGCAGCGGCTCAATCTTAAGCTTGCCTTCAAAAAAATCAATGGCTTCTTGCAAGGTCTCTACCCCAATCACATCTAAGTTGTTAACGATCGCTGCTTCGCGGGCATTTGATTTCGGTAACACAAATCCTTTAAACTCTTCCTTACGTGCCTGAATGGCAATGGGCAGCACGCCTTTAATCGGGCGAAGAATTCCATCGAGTGACAACTCGCCCATGATGATGTATTTATCTAACTCAGCCGCTTCAATTTGTTCGGATGCTTTGAGAACACAAAGAGCAATCGGTAAATCGTAAGCACTTCCCTCCTTTCGCAAATCGGCTGGTGCCAGATTTACTACCACTTTATTGCGTGGCATAAATAACTTCAAGCTTTTAAACGATGATTCAACCCGGTGCTGACTTTCCTTTACAGCGGTATCGGGCAAGCCACTCATGTGAAAATCTTTTCCTTGCGTTACGTTCACCTCCACCGTAATAGTTCGGGCGTCCACTCCGTATACTGCACCACCAAAGGTTTTAGCGACCATTCTTATTTATGAATTTGATTAACGATGTACGAATTTAACCCTGATAGATCGGGATTGAATTACTAATTACGAATATTGAATGGAATTACCCAATTCCTTCAATCTCGATTCGCAAAATAAGGATATCGATGATTTTAAAATTCGATCCCCTCAATGAGATCAGTAATTGCTTTTGAAGGAGGTGGCGGCCTGACTTTGTAAGACCAATATTAACTTATAACGACTTTGAATCGGAAGGCGGTGTTTCTTTCACCACAGGCTTACCGGCCTGTTGAAAATCATAGACTTTAGCCTTTAGCGCATTGTTTTCGAGGCGCAAAGCTTCCTCTGCTTTTTCAGCATTCTTGGTTTCAATCCAGGTCCAGATGAAATCGGCTAGAAATAAAACTACGCCAAGAAGTGCTCCATATTTCAACATGGATATTTTTGCATACAGATTTGCAAGCACTCCAAAATCTATATTCTTAGAACCGATATAGAATGTAAAAAAAAGTATGATGAGGTGATACCCACCAAAAATTGCAAAGAAAATGCGTCTGCGTTGATTCATTCTATATCATTTATAGGCAACAAACATAGGGTTTTTAAAGTAAAGCAAAAATTGCAATCATTCCCAAAACCTTGCATCACTATCAAAATTAACCTGCACGCTCGGCACTTTGAATCGATACCAACTTGCGATACAAACCTTCTTGTGCATTCAATTCATTATGCGAACCTTGCTGCGCTATTTCCCCATTTTGGATCACGACAATTTCATCGGCATGCTGAATGGTGCTTAGCCGATGTGCTATCACTATAGAGGTTCTATTCTTCATGAGATTGAATAACGCCTCTTGCACTAATTTTTCAGATTCTGAATCTAATGCCGAAGTGGCTTCGTCTAAAATAAGGATGGGTGGATTCTTCAACACCGCCCGGGCAATGCTCAAGCGCTGGCGTTGCCCACCCGAAAGTTTAGAACCCCGTTCACCAATTAAGGTTTGGTAACCATTTTCGGTTTGCATAACAAAGTCGTGCGCATTGGCAATCTTGGCAGCTTCCATCACACTCTGCTCACTTACGTGTGGCATGCCAAAAGCAATGTTGTTGAAAATCGTATCGTTAAACAATATAGATTCTTGTGTTACCACACCAATGTGCTTTCGTAAAGATTCCAACTCAAGCTCTGTTATAGAGACTCCATCAATCTGTACTTCCCCTGACGTGGGATCGTAGAACCTGGGCACTAAATCGGCCAACGTAGATTTGCCCCCACCGGATGGACCTACCAAAGCCAATGTTTTTCCTTTTGATATAGTCAGATTAATATTTTTCAATACGGGTTCCGTATCATAGGCAAAACTCACGTTCTTAAATTGAATGTCTCTTTCAAAAGATTTCAACTCAATTGCATTCGGCTTGTTTCTGATAACGGGCTGTTGATCAATAACCGTAAAAATTCGTTTGGCAGAAGCTGTGCCACGTTGCAAGGAGGTAATACCATTAGAGAAATTTTTGGCCGGTTGAATCACCATGGCAAATATGCCTAAGAAACCAAGAAACTGCTCTGGCTCAAGGGTTCCATCAAAAACCATATTGCCGCCAAAAAAAATTATCCCTGCCACGATGATTACACCTAACATTTCGGAAACCGGAGAAGCAGATTCATTTCTATAAGCCACAGATTTCGTAGTCTTCCGGTAGTAGGAACTTTCCGCTTCCATTTTATCAATCACAAAGTTGCGGGCATTGAATGCTTTGATCACACGCATGCCACCAAATGTTTCATCGAGTATGTTCAAAATTCGTCCGATAGATTCCTGACTTTGTATTGCTCTACGTTTCAATTTTTTAATTATCCCTGCTAACACGCCACCGGTAAGCGGCAAAATGAGCAGCGTGAATAACATAAGTTGAGGCGATATTTTATAGAGCATGAAGAAGTAAACCAAAATAGTTAAAGGTTCTTTAAAGACCGACTTCAAACTATTGACTACGGCATTCTCCATTTCATTTACATCGTTTGTAAATCGAGAAATCAAATCGCCTTTGCGTTCATTATTAAAATAGCCAATGTGCAGTAGGGTAACTTTTCTGAAAAAATCCATCCGGATATTTTTCACTACATCAACGCGTAATTTTGTGGCTACAACGCGTTCCAGAAATTGAAATATACTTCCCAGTATAGTGGAGGACACAATCAAAACACAGATAAAGAGTAATGCATTAAGGTGGCCATAATCCTTAACTACTAAAAGAAAATAGTGGTTAAAGGTTCCTGTAATATAATCCACTGTAAACGAAAAATCAGGAGCTGCTGGTATTGATGTAATTACAGTTGCTTGTTCAAACAATACACTAAGCATTGGAATAACCAATACGATTTTAAACGAACCGAACACGACACCAAGAATAGAAAAAACGGCAAGCAAAATCAGTCGCGAATTAAGGTTACGCGCATAAGACAATATTCTTTTAAGTGTATTCATTAAGGGAAATTAAAAATCATAAAGCCGCTGTGGGATATTCCATCGCAAAGCTAATGAAGTAAGTGACGTGTTTGAATTGTAAGCTGCCAGGTCGCTTTTGCTCTGCCGGAGGATTTGTTTACCATCAATAAAAAGATTGTGTTTGAGCATATACGAAGCCGTAACATCAACAAACAAAATTGTATTGGCTACTCCCTGCCCAATCTTATTTCCATAATCCATTTGCCTGTATTCATAGCCCTTCAAAATATTGCCACCCCAATCTTCATTCACCTTATCACGACCAGCCTTCATATATATTGTTTTCACCGTAAGGTTCAGCTTAGGAATTGGTTGATACCGAACAATGGCAACCAGTTCAGTAAAATTTGCCCCCAGCGGATGAGCCAACGACTGTCTATAATTACTGTAGCTACCATATTGCGAATAATGAGAATAGGTATAAGGGCGCACCGCATTAACTTCCACTTGCAAATCGAGATTAGAGACGTTTAACGCATCAATATATTTTATACCCCCTTGAATGGAATATTTATTGGCCCACCAGCCATTGGCCGCCAATACTTCTTTCAATAAAAACTCATCAAGCACCAATTGTCCGTAAAGTGAAACTTGCTTGACCGCATTCCATTTAAAATCCAATCCTAGTATTGAATTATCGCTGCTTCCAAATTGCTGTTCAATAGCCCGATAGAAAATAACCGGGTTGAGATAACTGAAATCAAATGTGCTGTTGTTGACTGAATCTTTAGGACTAAACACAACCGATTCAAAAATGCCGATGTTAAGTTTTTTACCAATGTTGAATGAAGCCTGGTGAAACGCCATAAACTTTTCCGGATACCGTTTATTACCCGGTGTGCGGGCATCGGCAGCCATGCGGTTGAGTTGAAAGAGATAATTCAATTTCCAGACTTTTACATTGGTGCGCAAAAAGAGATTGGGTGTTGAGTAATCAGAAAAAATCAACGATCGATATCCGTTGCCGATAAAGGTGCGGTCGTTACCAAACTGCATATATATATGCTTGCTGAGATTAAAATCAATATAGCCGCGTGCTTGAAAAAAATCGACCCCATTATCTTTAAACGTTTTCCAATAACCTTCGTGCGGAATAACCCTATTTCGATCAACTTCTTCCTGCACATAAAGCGGCAACACAGATTGATTCTCGCCAATAAAAGTATAGAAGCCAATTTTGCGATCTATCATCCCGCGAATTTCAATACCGCGCGTGTTTATATAAACAGGATCATTTCTCCGGCTATCTACACCGGCACCCACATAAAGCACCGGGTTTACATGCAGATCAAATTCAGGAATATCTACATAACCTAAATCAGACTTCTTCTGATAAAGTTTTTTTAATACTGGTTTAGCGCTGGTGTTGGTTTCGGCATGGCTCCACTCCCAGCTATCGTTGCGTAAGTAGGTTAAATTATATTGGTCACTTTTGGATGAAAAAATAGCTGAGTTCTGCGCCAGCGTATCTAAGTATCTTATAATAGCATCGCGTTTATACGGTTTCACGGAAGTAAAAAAACCTGGAACAATTTTGCCGGATTTTATTTCGTAGCGATCAATCCAATGATAATAGTCTTCATTAAGTGTAGCATTGGTGCTTTGAGCAATCAGTTTACTTGCGCATCCAAACAAAATAATAATCAATCCTGCTCTTATCATTTTTTATATTTTGCTATAAAGTCTGTTGCCTGAATGGCCACGTCAGTATATTCTTTAATGATTTTTGAATCGAATGTTACCAATTGTATTTCATGTTCCTTGCCAAAGCGACAAATTCGCAATCATAAGCACTATATGTGGACATTGAAATTAATTCCAGACCTGCATATTGCGACACCGTAAAACGGGTAAGCCCACTCAGAATCTAACTCATGAACTTCGCTGGCCAACTCTGAATAAATGGTCAGGCATGTTTTTAATGGTGACATTTGCCATAATATTCCATTTTGGTCGCAAAATACAACCTAGGTATTTTCTTAGCAAATTTGGGAATCAAGCCTTGCAGATCGGCCACATTTTCCTACTTTTGCAGTCCTTAAGAGAAAAAATATGAAAAAAGGCATTCACCCTGAGTATAAAGATGTTGTTTTTTGGGATACTACAAGCGATTTCAAGTTTTTGAGCCGCTCTACTTCCGTTCCTAAAGAAACTACCACCTGGACTGATGGAAAAGAATATCCTGTAATTAAAGTGGAAGTTAGCTCAGCTTCACATCCATTTTATACTGGTAAGAAAATGTTCCTCGATACAGCTGGCCGTGTGGAGAAATTCCAAAAGAAATACGGAAAGAAATAAAGAAATACGGAAAGAAATAAAGAAATTCTTCTTAGCGCGTTTTGCACAAAAGGTCTCCACAAGAGACCTTTTTTATTTTTAGAATAGGCTTCATTATCTCATTAAAATCAATTTTCCCTGGCTATACTTTTCAAGAACTCCTGCCTTTAACTGCAGGCGATAAACATACATGCCTCTGGGTAAAAATCCTCCAGATGCATCGCGCCCATTCCAGATCAGTTCGTTCGTTCCAACATGAAATTGTTGAATTGATTCAGTATTAAAGGTGTGAATGAGTTGACCTTCGATAGAAAATATTTCTAACAAAAAGTCCGTTGGCAACTCATTACCTGTAAGCAGGAAACTGAAAAAGAAATCTCCACTCGAGGGATTTGGGTATGCGCCACTAAACTGAAGAGTTGGCTCTGACTTTACACTAAACGAGATTTCGTAAGGAACAGCACCACTTAAATTTCCGTTGACATCGGCAACTTGCGCAGATAAAACATACTCACCATCGGCCAAGGTTGGTGTAAACTCTATTTTGAAATCAGAATTCTCCGTAGCTGCAAACCATTTTACTTCGGGGCTACTTAGCGCAATCCGTCTAAACGGACATGTTGATGAAGCGCATGGAGATTTGAGCAAGAGAACAACTCCAGTGGTATCAGTCTTAAGCCTAAATCTATTTTCATCAACCATAGTAAAAACAATTTTTGGTGTCGATGAAACAAAATCACCATTCCGCAAGGTGCGATTATCAAAAGTTACATTAAGTGTTGGGGGCAATTTGTCGGTCTCAATCAAGAGATAATCCACAAGACTGATAAGATTATTTTCGTAATACGTTTCGGGCACAATTCTTTTATTGACAAAGACATTCACATCATTCAGTCCAACTTTATTTAAGGTTGGAGAAGTTACTTCAAAGAATGTAGTATCACCGGGCGCAGGTGGCTCAATAATGAAATCCTGTTTCTCTCGCTGTTGCGATTCTTTTGTAAAAATTTCAGCCTCAACATGAAGTGATCCAGTAAAATTCTTAGCCGAGATATTCACAAAGCCAAATTTTGAATTCCAGCTTTGCCCTTCCTGTAAAACTAAGGGCATTGCTGTTTCAGTCCAGAACAGCACGCCCTCGGCAACGGGTTCATAAAAAACAAACCAGTTTTTCCACGTAGCCGGAGTAAGATTTATTTCATCACGCGTATTGAATAAAATTTTGAGATAAGGATACTCGTCAACGGAAATACCGGATAAATCAAAATCTAAACCTGCATCGCTGCTTATCAAGTCTTCATCGCCCGCAAGTGAAATGCCATAGATAGAATAGATAAACTCATCATCAGGTTCTTGCTTTGTTGTTCGTGCTGCAAACCTTTTCCATTCCGAAGCCGGACCTATCACGACCGACTTCATAGCACCTTCTGTTTTTCTGCCGGTAACATTTTGCGAAGCCGTAATTACTTGTTCATTGGCCGGTGATAATAATGATCGAATTAGTTTCGCTGCATTTGGTGCCGCTCCTTTCTTTCCAAAACTAATTATCGGTTCACCGGATTGTAAATCATTGATATCTGCGAGACCAATACCCAACTCGCCTAACTTGCTTTTAACATTTGCCGACCACAATTCATAACCTGCATTTCCAATAGAAAAGATAACCACTGAATCGCTTACACCAACTGCATTAACAAAGTCTGTTAGATCATTTTCAAGTTCAGAAGCCGTAAAACTATTAATCACTTGCGGCTCGCGACCACAGGTTCGTGGATCTTGAAAAATAAATGGAATACCTGCATAAGGCGATGCCGTTGTTTTATTAAATGCCACAAAGTTCAAGGTGTTATTTCGGCAGGGTTGCCCTTGTGTGGCCAGATTGTATTCAGTATTGTTAATCTTTATGGAAGCATCTGTTGCTAACAATGGACTGCCGCTGCCAAAAGTTTTTACAGCAACTGAAGTACTTGTCTCCTTAAAAGAAAAGTGTTTCCCATCATTGATCAGGCTGGTAAAAGAATTTTCCGTTAGTTGATCCAGTCGGATTTGCGCCCACCCTTCCGGGCTGCCAGAGATAAATGAAAATGAAGAAGTAATCCAGTCAGCACTTTCGCCCGGCTTTGGATCTTTAAACCGTGTTCGCCAAAAGTAGACTGTGGAGTCAGAAACGAGTAAATCAACTTCGGTAGTTGCTATTACTTTTGCTGAAACTTCGCGCTGAATTAAGTAAGCACTATTGAATAAAGAAGTAGTATCCATCTCAACTTGAAAAGCACGCGTGGATGAAATAAGATCGGTACTTTGCCAAAGCAACTTTATCTTTTGTTGATTAACAATCGAATAAGCCGTTGGAAAAAGATTGAGTGTTTGATTAGAGGGAATGAAAACATTAAAAGAAGCATTATTATTATCTTCCTTCATCTCTTCAATTTTATTTTCAGGATCAATAACTACCGTAAATTGATTGTTTCCACCATCGCCACTTTCATTTTTATAAACCTTAAAAACCAATGTGTCACTATTCAGCACCGAAGCAAAAATAGAATCATACGGTAGTACCGACCCATTTGCCAGTGTCCTGGTCAGCCTTACGTCCAGGGGTTTCCCGTTTGCCAATCCAAGATTCTTAACAACCACATTCACTTTAAAAGAATCGCTGAGTATGGTTATAGGTTTATTATCGAATGAAGCAACTGAAAGCGATGCTGAAGTAATCTCATAGTCTGGTTTGCTACTGTTAAATAATTTTACTGCTGGGTCGCCCAACAAAACCATCTGTTGCACTTGTGTGATGTTGGCAATGGTAGCAGGTGCAGCAACCATATATTGCCGAGCTACTTCTTTTTGAATATCCCCTATTCCCATTTTAATAAATGTGGAATCAGAAAATCCAACTTTATAAAATAAATCAGAATAATATTGGAGTGAGTTAACAAATCCAAAAGAACTATGGGCAATAAAATTGCGCGCGCCTCTGTTGGCCGTTAAAATCCAATCTTCGCCAAACGCAGTGCTGCCTGAAAAGAAGTTACCGGCATTACAACCATTGATTAAAAAAGTAGGATACTTACCCGGATTGTTATAACCCATGGTTGGGTCAGAAACATATCCAATATCAATATCGATTGTACCTGGTGACGAATGACCAAAAAAAGTAATCAGGTTTACACCTTCATTTACTTTGTCAGATACATTAATGAACTCCACAGGATTGGGATCACGCTTGGCTATTGTGCTGACGGACCCTCCCCACAAGGTATCTTCAGCAATGCTTTTAAATCCATCTAAATATTCCCGAAAGGCAATGAGTTCATTGGGTTGAATACCACCACTTAAATGCAAGCCTTTCTTTTGCCATGATGGATCTACATTTCCGGTTTCAATTTCTTTTATCTTATTTAAGTATGCCGCTACTTGCGCGGCTGTGCTTGCAGATAATCTTCCGGTAGGCACAGCAGGTTGATAAGTTGTTCCATTAAGTCCCGCTGTAAAGGTCATGTCTGAGGCTGGCGAACCTGCCGTAGGAACCAAGTCTTTTAAAATCGATGCCGCAGGATTTACTATTCGATGATAGCCGGCACTTACATCACGACCTTTACCAATTAAAAAAAGATATTTTGGTGAACCTCCGTTAACAAGAAAGCGCATGAACTCATAAATAGCCCGTGGTGATGTTTCGCCATAATTGAATTGATTGTAAAGTTGATCGACTGATACAACTAACGTATCGTATCCACCGCCAACTTCGGATGCTCTAAACCCGGCATAAGCTTTTACAGGATCTGAATAACCCGAAGCAGGCTGCATTAAAAGTTTATTGGAAATAACAATGTATTCCGCCTGCGCGGGATTGATAATCCGAAAAGAAACTTTTTTAAGTGTTGGAGTTAAGAAAGAATTAAATACAAATAAGTTTCTTGTTGTAGCTGTGGAAGGCACAACCGCTTTTAAAATCGAAGCCGCTGATGTTGTGCCAATAGAGATACTATTCGATTGATCGGTAACATCCCAAACGCGAAGATTGGCAGCTGCATTATCAAATTCAACATATGATTTGTTAGCTGGATTAGGACTCAGAAAATAATTTTTTTCCGTTACTCCACTTGCGTTGAAACTTTGTGGAAAAGAAATCTTAACATAAGAAGTACTAAACTGAAACCGGTTGGTTCCCGCAGCAGGAGCTGTTAACCTAATTGTGAATCGACCATCAGCACCAATGTCACTCCACAAAAGTGAATAGCTAAGTTTTTCAGCAGTGAAACCACTAAAGCTATGGGTATCAAGTAAACGCAAAGACCCTGCATTGGCACCTACATAAATTTCGGCCGTGTGCGCAATTTGATCGCGACCTACTAAAAGTAGTTCAAGTTGTGGATCGCCTGAAGGTTGAACGGTTTGTGTTATTAAGTCCAGTGTATAGTCAACACTTTGTCCACCTTGCAATGCTGTGCCCGTCCACCCTTCACCAACATCAAAGTGGGTGTATTGAACAACATCATCAACCTTGTTGCCGCCCGAATATTGGTTATTATTAACAAGCAATTTTTCATCAGTATGAAAAACTTCTTTGGGGATGTTCGTTACGTTAACTTCAGAAAAGTTGGCAATGCGCTTTCCTTGTGTTGCCGAAAGTTGCCAGGTTAAAAAATAGGCAGCCGTATCACTATATAGATTATAATAGGTATGCGGTTGGGATGTTGAGGGCTTGTATAAATCTTTGTCCAGACTACCATCATTACCAACTGCGTAAAACTCCAGGTAATCACCCGCATCAAGACTTGCATCTGCCTGGCCTTGCACAAAAATGCTTTGCTCTTGCCCCCGATGGAAAATCTGAATGCGTCTCGGATCGATTGACCCAATTGGCACTCCTGCCGACTGTAAATCCGAAGTAGTTAATCGGTAAACTCCTTTTTTGGCTATAGGGATTCTATAATACGCCTGGCCGGTGCGAATCCAATCGTTGGAATACTGGGCATAGCCCAAAAAAGGAAATCCAACAAGGAAGCATAGAAGCCTAAACCCAAACCGCACCGTTTCTTTATTATTTATGGTATAAGGTGAATACGGCCATAAAATTACTGGTAACTCTCATCAAAACATTGAAATTCTAATTAAATAAGGGCATTTTAAAAATACTTTGATTATTTTCATACAGTACTTGGCCATACATAGTACTTTCGCGTATAAGACTCTAAGATCTGGTCTTTTAACAACTATGGATGTATGAATCTTGAAAACACACAAGTACAAATGAGAAAGGGCATATTAGAGTATTGCATCTTACACATTATTTCGCGCGGGGAGGTTTATGCCTCCGATATGTTGGATGAATTGACTGCCGCCAAAATGATTGTAGTGGAAGGAACACTCTACCCTTTGCTTACCCGCCTGAAAAATGCAGGCTTGCTAGAGTATAAATGGGTGGAATCTAAATCGGGGCCACCACGCAAGTATTATACATTGACAGAAGAAGGAAGTAAATTTCTTTCCGGATTATCAGAAACCTGGGAAGACTTAGTTCACTCTGCTCAAATGATTCAAACAAAACCGATTAGCTAAACCCCCAACCCAGTTAATAATTTTTAACGCATGAAAAAGAACATCAGCATAAACATCAGCGGCATTATCTTCCACATTGAAGAAGACGGATACGAAACCCTTCGCAAATACCTGGATTCAATCAAGCGATACTTCGCCTCATTTGAAGATAGCAGCGAAATTCTATCCGACATTGAAAGCCGCATTGCCGAAATATTTTTAGCCAAGCTTCACGAAGGCAAACAGGTAATCACGGCCGAAGATGTGAGCAGCCTGATGGCAACCATGGGAAGTGTGAGCGATTTCAAAGCTGCCGAAGAACAGGAGTTTGGTGGAGAATCAACTCAATCTGAATCATCTCAAAAAAATCGCGAATCCTCAGGCTCTGCAACAACGGCTAAAAAATTAGTACGCGATCAGAAAAGAAAAATTTTGGGTGGTGTGTGTGCCGGCTTGGCACACTACTTCAACATCGATCCGGTTTGGCCACGCTTACTCTTTGCGCTATTAGTATTAGGTAGCTATGGGGGCCTATTTATTGTCTACATTATTTTCTGGATCGTGTTGCCTGCCAGTGAAGAGTTGGAGGAAGAGTCCAGCGTAAAAAAGATGTATCGCGATCCCGAAAAGAAAGTAATTAGTGGTGTTGCTGGTGGTGTCGCTGCTTTCTTTGGAGTTGACATTACTGTAATCAGAGTGTTGTTTGTTGTGTTCAGTTTTGCTGGTGGCTTGGGTTTATTAATCTACATCATTTTATGGATAGCCTTGCCTGAAGCCAAAACCATTACTGAAAAAATGCAAATGCAAGGTGAGCCAGTCACTCTTTCAAACATTGAAAGTTCGGTAAAGAAAAGTTTGAATGAAAAAGGACCTGGAGAAGAAAGTGTGTTAGCCAAAATTATTCTGTTTCCCTTCCGCTTAATCGCCATGATAATTGAGGGTATGGTAAAAGTATTAGGGCCTCTTTTCGCGGTATTCATTGATGTACTTCGCATTGCCATCGGCATTGTATTCAGCCTTACGGGATTATCTATGATTCTAACTTTAGCCTTGGGCTTTGGAACTATTATTGGAATCTTTCATGTAGCTTCTTTTCCTGATTGGTGGCACTTTCAACTAACCGATGTTGGCTTGCCAATAGAGGCATTTCGCAACACGTTTTCCGGATGGATGATCTTCTTTGGATTCTGTGTAGCGTTCATCCCAGCCTTGTTCATCACCTTGCTAGGAAGTTCAATTATTGCCAAGAGGATTATTTTCAATCAATTGGTGGGTTGGTCACTATTTGTAGTCTTTTTTGTAAGTGCAATTGCCTTGGCTATCAGTATTCCTCAAATGGTATATACATTCAAAGAAGAAGGTGAATATAAAGTTGAAAAGACATTTCCGCTCAATGGCAAAGTAGCCGTTTTGCGAATCAATGAAACCGGACTAGATGATTATGTTCGTCCACGAATTAACATAAAAGGTTATGACGGAACCGAGGTAAAATTAGTTCAACGGTTTGAAGCCCAGGGCATCAACAAAAAAGTGGCTATTGAAAATGCCCAACTCGTAGATTACCAGGTGGGGCAACAGGATAGCATTCTCGTTTTTGATTCAAACATTACGTTTAAAAAAGATGCTCCCTTTCGCGCACAGCGTTTAACTATGGATATATACATTCCGTACAAAACAAATTTTGTGGTTGAGGAAGAAATGTGGCGAATGATTGATAATAACTACCGCGATTATGATGGTTATAGGGATAGTAATTTCAATCAAACCTGGAAAATGACCGAGCACGGTTTCGAATGTCTTACTTGCAGCGATCCAACCGAAAATAAATCCTTGAGCTTGAGTGACCAATATGGCTTGCGCGATTTTGATAGAGTTGATTTATCGGGGTTGTTTGATATTCAAATTGAAAGAAATGATGATTTTGCGATTGAGTTTGAAGGAAATGAAAAGCAAAAAAAACGTTACAACATTTATAAAAATGGCGAAACGTTGATTGTTGATTTTGATGATGATCGGGAATCATTCTGGGACTCAAAGCTTTTTGATATTGACAAGGTTAAAATTAAAATCAGTATGCCTTCCATTGAAAAATTAAAAGTAAGAGGCGCTGGCAATCTTTCCATAAATGGATTTAATGAAACCGACCTTGAACTTGATTTTCAAGGCGCAATTTCCGGTGAGGGAGATTTTTCCGCTGAAAATTTAACCATTGATCTGAAAGGTGTATCAAATCTTGAGCTTAAAGGAAATGGAAACTTTATGGAGGCAAAAGTAGTGGGTGCTTCTTCGCTGCGGGGTTATAACTATCCGGTTAATGAAGCAATTATTGAAGCTGAAGGAGCCTCCTCCGCCAAAGTAAATGTTCATAATAAGTTAGAAATTACAAAGGGCGTTGCTAGCTCGGTATCGCACCGAGGCGATCCTGAAATAATAATAAGAAATTAATAGTTCTTTATTTCACATTGAATGCAAGTCGTAGCCTTATTCCTGCGACTTGCATTTTCTTTTTAGTACTTTTCAGAATTCATTATGCTTAATTATGAAAGTACGATTAAAATTTCTTGGCGCGGCTCAATCGGTAACAGGTTCCAAATATTTATTAGAGTTAGATAAAGAAAAAATTCTTATTGATTGTGGATTGTTTCAAGGTCAAAAAGAATTACGCCTCCGCAACTGGGCGAGTCTACCCGTTGATCCATCAACTATAAGCACGGTTATTATCACGCATGCGCACATCGATCATATAGGGTATTTGCCGCGTCTGGTCAAAGATGGATTTCATGGCCGCATTATTTGCACTCACGCAACGAAGGATCTTATGGAGATCATGCTCAGAGACGCTGCCAGACTTCAAGAGGAAGAAGCCAATTTTGCCTTTAAAAAAGGATACTCAAAACACAGCAAACCCGAGCCGCTTTTTACTGTTGAAGACGCTGAGCGTGTTTTTAAATTAGTTGACAGCGTGAGGATGGAAAAAGAAGTTAAAGTAATTAATAATTCTTCCGTCACGTTTTATAATGCTGGTCATATTTTAGGAGCTGCCATTGTAGCGTTAAAAATTAACACAAACGCACAATCAAAAACAATAATTTTCTCAGGAGATCTAGGTCGTTATAATGATCCTATTATGTACGATCCAAAAGCTATTACCGAAGCCGATATCCTATTAATCGAGTCAACCTATGGCGATAGACTCAATCCCATGGATCAGGTTGAAAATGATTTAATAGAAATTATTAATCAAGCAGTAAAATATCATGGAACCATTCTGGTTCCGGCCTTTGCGGTAGGTCGCACGCAAGTGCTTATTTATTATTTCAACTTACTAATGAGCCAGAAGAGAATTCCCACCCTACCCATCTACATAGACAGCCCCATGGCTATTAGTGTTACCGAATTATATGAACGCTATGGTAACATGCATAAAATTAAAGTGACGCGCGAGGGTGGTGAGCTGATGAGTATTTTTGATTCGCCAAACATTCATTTTTGCAACACGCGTGAAAGTTCAAAGGCACTCAATGAAATTAAACACTCAGCTATTATCATTTCAGCCAGCGGCATGGCAACCGGTGGTCGAATTTTACACCATCTATTCCATCGCTTAAGGAACGAAAATGATACTGTTCTGCTTGCGGGTTATCAAGCCGCAGGTTCGCGAGGTCGAAGAATTCAGGATGGTGAACCCATGGTTAAAATATTTGGAGAGATGGTTCCTGTGAACTGTCACGTGAAAACAATTCATGGCCTCTCGGCTCATGCCGATCAAAACGATTTGATGCAATGGTTAGGCAATTTTAAGCAAAAACCTAAAAAGACGTTTATCACCCATGGTGAAATTGAAAGTGCCACCGCCTTCGCTAAAAAGATTAATGAACTTGGCTGGGAAGCCACTATTCCGGCATACCTGGATTCCGTTGAATTATTCGATGGAATCTAACCGTTTCTAGTTCTTATCTGAAATTTTTTTTAACCGGTGCAACCTCCCCTACCTATGTTGCATCTTGGTAGTGTATTTAGGATTTAAATGGAATTTAAGATTTACCGCGCTAAAGACGAAGGATTGATTGAAGGCTGCAAGCGACAGGATCGCCAGGCACAGAAACGCCTGTATGAGCAGTATTCATCAAGATTTTATGCGCTTTGCTGCCGGTACGTGAAAGATAAAATGGAAGCTGAGGATGTATTGATAACGGCCTTCACCAAAATTTTAGACAAAATTGATCAGTACACAGGCGAAGGAAATTTTGAAGGTTGGATGCGAAAAGTGATGGTAAATGAATCGTTGAGCTACTTGAGAAAAAACAAAAACATGTATCTGGAAACAACCATTGAAGCCGCAAACTACGAACCCGATTACGACAAATTAGAAAGTCGGTTGGAGGCCGATGACTTGCTGAAAATGATTGATACACTTCCATCCGGCTACAAGATTGTGTTTAACATGTATGCCATTGACGGCTACTCGCACAAAGAAATTGCTGATCAATTGGGAATTACCGAAAGTACTTCAAAATCTCAGCTAAGTCGCGCTCGGTCAGCCTTGCAAAAAAGTTTGATAGAAGCAGAACAAAATTTGATTCAAAAACAGAACCCATTATGAGCAACCAAATGGATCAACTATTTAAAAAGAAACTGAGCGATCACGCCTTAATTCCTTCGGCCGATGCCTGGTCGAAGATTGAAACGGGGCTTTCAAAAAAAAATAAATTCGTAATCTTTTGGCGAGCGGCCGCAGCATTTATTCTGTGTGGATTGCTGGTGGGAAGTTGGGTTTACTTCCAATCGAAAGATGAAAACCAAACAAAACAACTTGCGATTGAGAATAAAAAAGGAGAAACGGTTATTGAAGACTCAAGCATGAAACCTAAGTCAACTGAAAATCCGGATGAAAAGGAAAGCACTTCTCAATCCTCAACAGTAAAAAAACAAGAAGTAGTTGTGCAGAAAAAAAATCTAAATACTAATAAACCACAGCTGGCAATCATAGAATCAAAACCTGCAGTTGATAGTAACCCGAAAGAAAAAGAAACAGAGATTCTTGAAGTCATAGAACTCAAGACCAACACTACGGCCGCAGTAAAAACAGAAAAACCGATTGTGATTGAGTTTACGCTCGAAGCTATTCCTTCAAATCAAGCAACGGTTGCAAGGGTTGATGAAATTGAAAAAACACAATTGAAAAGAATCTGGGATAAAGCCCTTGAAATAAAAAATGGTGAAACTGAATTGGGTGGCCTGCGATTGGCCAAGAATGAACTCTTCGCTCTGGACTTTAAAAGAGATAAGACAAAAAGAAATTAACGGTTAATGCCACTAAGGCACCAAGACACTTAAAATGCGTAAAAAAATTGTGCCTTAGTGTCTTGGTGGCAAAGCCAAATCGATTAAACATTCAAAACTTATGAATATGAAACTAAGAACTATTTATTCCGGTATTATAATGCTGGGAAGTGTGGTGAGCAATGCTCAGGATAAACCTGCCGACACCGTAATTATTAAAGTTGGTGAAGGAAGTAAAATCATAATGACAATCAAGGATAAAAAAGATCTTGAAACCCTGAAGCATTATAACTTCCAAACCTTGATGACTGATCTCATTACTAAGCTCGAACAAAAAGATACAATAGGCCAGCAAAAGCCTGCTGCTGAATATTTAAAGGAGCCAGCAGATGTTGAATCAAGAACTGAAGTAACTGAAGACAAAAACGAAGATTGGGATAATGAAGATTGGACTGTAAAGCATTCGAGAAGACATTCTAAAAGAACTTACAGTTCATTCAATTTCGATTTGGGCACAAATAATTATCTATCCAATGGAAAATTTCCAGATAGCGATAATGCACTCTACACCGTTAAACCCTGGGGCTCTTGGTATGTAGGAATTAATTCCGTTCAACGCACGCGCATTGTTAATAAGTTCTTTGTTGAATGGGGTTTGGGTGTAAGTTGGTACAACTTTAAGTTTCAGAATGCACAAACTATTATTTCCAAGGATAACAATTCAGTGCAGTTTGCCCTTGATCAACGTGATGCAGATTTCAAGAAAAGTAAATTGACGGCAACATATGTAAATGCATCCTTAATACCCATGATTGACTTTGGAAGCAACCGCAGAAAGCCAAGTGTTTTTGATAGTCACAATTCAGATTCTTTCAGAATTGGTGTAGGTCCTTACGTTGGCTATCGAGTTGATAGCTATAGTAAACAAAAGTTTGACGAAGGTGGTGACGACCGCAAGCCAAGAGATCACGATAATTTTTACCTCAACAATTTCAGATACGGCATACGGGCGCAACTTGGCTTCGATGATGTGGACTTGTTCTTTAACTACGATTTTAACGAACTGTTTATCGAAAACAAAGGACCTAAGTTGAATGCCTTTAGTTTTGGAGTAACGTTTTGAGCTAGATTATAGCCACTGATTCACAGATGACCTTTACATTCAACTTCCACAAACTGTCTCAAAAAGTTAACGGCTTGTGGAACAGAGTTGGTTAGAATCTCAACAAATTTAATCTGTGAATCAGTGGCTTCTTTACTTACCTAAATGCTTCACCCCTGCTCAAAACCATTTGCTTTTCATCACCCTTTAGTTTCAAAAGTTCCGATACTCGTTTTGGTGTAGGCCAATGCAAAAAGTACCAGGCCAGTGCAAGCACAAAAAAAATACTAAACACCTGGTCGCCCGAAAGTATAAGCCCAACAGGCATTAGCAATGCTACCGCGGCAAGCCAGATCATTCTCGTTTTTATTAGCGATCCCAGTTTCTCCAATTTTATACCTAATCCTATCTCAGCAGCAATCACCCGGGTTCGTTTTGCAAAGTTTAGCTGAACAATCGTTAGGGTTATAAGACTCAATCCCGCCAAGGCAACAAACAAATAATCAATCAACTGTTGCTGCAGGATTGGGCTATGTTGATAAAAATAAGACTGCGAATAAAAATAAATAAAGAGTATTAACGGCACCATCATAAGTTGGTAGCCTGTATTATTAAGCTTATAGAAATATTCCTTTACCGAATTAAACTTCATTTGTTGGTCAACACAGAATTTTATCAAATTTAATTAATTAAATTAGCCTTTGAATTAGTGAAAGGCAAATGGAATCCGTAGGAAATTTAACCCGTAAAGAACAAGTAATAAGAAGTGCCGCAGCACTATTTCGCGAAAAGGGATACGCGGCATCCTCCATGCGCGACCTTGCCCAGAAACTGGGAATTGAAGCCGCCAGTCTCTATTCGCACATTAAATCAAAAGAAGAAATTCTTCAAAGCCTTTGCTTTGATATGGCTGCCGAGTTTCGCAAATCTTTGGCAGAAGTAGAAAGTAAAAATGTATCTGCAACCGAAAAGCTTAGATTAGGCATTGTTGGCCACATACAGGTAATGGCTAAAGATCTTGTGGCTTCGGCCGTTTTCATGAATGAACATCGGCACCTAAGCCAGCCCTATTTAAGAGATTTTCTATTGATGCGTATCAATTACATTAACCGTTTCAAAGCAATCATTGAAGAAGGAGCCCGAACAGGCGAATTCAAAGATAACATCGACAAAAAGTTAGCGGTAATGACACTATTCTCATCGCTTAACTGGATGCCAATGTGGTATGATCCCTCAAGCAAAATTGATCCAACCGACTTAGGTCAGCAACTGGCTGATATGTTGGTAAATGGCTTAAAGAAAAGCTAACCTCAATTTTCCGTACTATTATTAACAGATGCCCGTAAACCATCTTATGGTTAGTACTGTTATATTTGCAAACGGTTGTTAGGATAACTAAATTCCATACTATGTACGGTGGCGGAAATACATTTGAGGGCATTAAGACAGACAGCATCGCTAATGAAGATCCTATTTTATTAGCTGCATTTGAGGCGAGAATTGAACGGGGTGAAAAAATTGAGCCAACCGATTGGATGCCGCAACTTTATCGCAAGCAATTGATACGCATGATTGAGCAACATGCCCACAGTGAAATTATTGGTGCCTTGCCCGAAGGTACATGGATCACACGGGCACCAGGCTTCAAACGTAAAATGTCTTTGATGGCCAAAGTGCAGGATGAGGTTGGGCATGCGCAACTTTTATATAGTGCAGCCGAAACCTTGGGCAAACCGCGCGAGCAAATGATCGAAGACCTGATCAATGGTAAGTCCAAATATTCAAATATCTTCAACTACCCCACTTTTACGTGGGCGGATTGTTGTTTCATATCGTGGTTAGTAGATGCCGGAGCTATTGTCAATCAGTTGGCCAATGCAAAAGGAAGCTACGGTCCGTATTGCCGTGCGTTAGATCGTATTTGTGCTGAAGAATCATTTCACTTAAAATATGGTCATCATTGTGTGATCTACCTTGCTTCGGGTACCGATAAACAAAGACAAATGTTTCAGGAAGCGTTGAACCGCTGGTGGCCGCCAATGATGCACTTCTTTGGTCCGGCCGATAAAATTTCAGCACACACAGAAGTACTCATGCGTTGGAAAGTAAAAATGGGAACTAACGATGAAATGCGAAATCAGTTTTTAGATATGTATGTTCCTAAAATTTGGGAACTCGGTTTCACGATTCCGGATGAGAAGTTGAAAAAAAATGAGTCAGGTAAATGGGATTATACAGAACCTGACTGGGAAGAATTCAAGAGAGTAATTAATGGTGATGGCCCCTGTAATAAAGAACGACTTGAGGTGCGCAGAATTGCTGAAGAACGTGGCAAGTGGGTGCGCGATGCACTTAAGTCGCCTAAAGCTAAATATATAATGCCGTTGGCCTGATTAAATTCGGTAAGCAGTAATAGGTAATCAGTAATCATAACTAGTAAGCTGTGTTAAAGTCTTTAGATCCGCGTGTTACCCGATTGCCAGTTGTAGAAATTGCAAAGCCCAAAGCTCAGCTTGATCAATTTGGAACGTATGAGGTTTTTGTAGAACCAAAGTCTGGTAAACCCTTTCAGCATGAAGGTTCAGTGCATGCACCCAATCTTGAGATGGCTTACATACTTGCAAAAGAAACCTTCACCCGCAGGTTTACTTGTTCATCTTTATATGTTGTTGATACACGCGATGTGTATGTTTCATCCATGACTGAAGGCGAACAAAATGTATTTGACCTGATTGAACAATCTGAATCGACAAACGGAACTTCTGATTTTGAAATCTATCAGTTAATAAAGCGCGGCAAGCAACATGTTTTTCTTGGATCAGTAAAAGCGGGTACTCCACAAGAAGCGATGGCAACTGCCAAAACAAAATTGAATACGGGCAAGATAGTCTATAATATCTGGGCAATTGAAGCGAACAAAATTAGATTCACCACCGAAGAAGAAAAAGAATACTGGATCACGTTACCCGAAAAGAAATTTCGCGATGCCTCTAATTATAAGGGGGGTGATAAGTTGAAACGATTTTTGGAAAAAGTTAACTCATGAACAATCAGGCGCTCAAAGAACTTCTTTATAAAATGGCTGATGACCAGCTCATACTTGGTCATCGTAATTCAGAGTGGACGGGAATGGGGCCTTTACTGGAAGAAGACATTGCCTTCTCTTCCATGGCTCAAGATAAAATTGGTCAGAGTCTCGCACTTTACACGTTGTTACAGGAATTAGGAGAACGTGATCCTGATACCGTTGCCTTTACCCGCAGCGCAAATCAATTTCATAATTGTCAATTGGTTGAATTGCCTAATCAGGAATATGATTTTAGTTTAATCCGGCATTTTCTTTTCGACACTGCCGAAGCGTTACGATTCGAAATGCTAAGTGAATCTTCCTACGAACCTTTAGCCCAACTCGCAAGAAAAATTCGTGGGGAACTTCGCTATCACACGCTTCACGCGAACACATGGATCAAACAATTAGGCACAGCAACTCCTGAAAGTATTGAGCGACTACAAAAATCATTGGAGTATGCGATGCCATTTGCATTGGGCATCTTTGAGCCCTCGCCTTATGAGAATGAATTAATTTCTTCAAACATTTTTCTCGGTGAAGAAAATTTAAAGAAACGATGGATGGAAAAAGTTGAATCCGTTATTTCTCAAACCAATTTAAACTTGCCCGACTGGAATTTAGTTAAACCTGAATTGGGCGGAAGACTTGGAACACACACAGCTCACCTTCAACCCTTATTGGATGAGATGAGTGAAGTGTTTAAGATCGATCCAACTGCCGAATGGTAAATGCAGTATTGAGTAGATAGTCTTAGTAAATAGTATGATCAATTTTCAATGATCAAGCAACAAGAATCCAGTATCAAGTAACAATGGTTTCAAAAGAACAAATATTAACATGGTTGGAAGAGGTAAAGGATCCTGAAATTCCTGTGCTCTCCTTAGTGGATTTAGGCGTAATCACGGATGTGATTATAAATCCTGATCATGTACTTGTTGAAATGACCCCTACGTTTGTTGGCTGTCCTGCGCTCGACTACATGAAGCTTGAGGTGGAGACTTTACTCAAAACAAAAGGAATTATCCCACATGTACACGTAAGTTTCAAAAAGCCTTGGAGTTCTGATCTGATCTCCGAAAAAGGGAAAGCAGCCTTAAAAAAATATGGTCTCGCTCCACCTCCATCTAATAAAGTATTCACCGATCTTGAAATTCTTGAAACAGCAATTTGTCCGAGATGTGATGGTGACAACACTGAAATGAAAAGTCCATTTGGACCAACTTTGTGTAGAGCCTTATTTTATTGCCACGATTGCAAAGAAGCTTTCGAGCAATTCAAGCCCTTGTAGTTTTTAAAAACACATAGTCACATAGAAAACATAGTTGATATTCCCTATGTGATCTATATGCCTATGTGTTTAATCTTAATATCGCTTCGATCTACTTCTTGAATCGCCACCACGTGAGCCGCCTCTATCAGAGGAAGAAGAAGATTTTGATTTAGATCCGTAAAAACGTTCTTTTTTCTTTTCAGAATATTTTTCTTTGTTCGCTTCTGTCATCTCCAACCGAACCTTACGGCCGCGTAACTCAACGCCTTCAAAGCCTTTCATTACTTGATCTGTAAATTCTTTTTCGATTTCAAAGAACGAATACGCACCTTTCAAATCAATTTTACCGATGGCTGTACCTTTCACTTCGCCAAAATCACAAATCAATTCCAATAAATTTCCTTTTTCAAGGCCATCCATCTTGCCCACATTAATAAAAATCCGATCTCCGGATGATGATGCATATCGATCTCCACCATCTTCCGCTCTAGCTCCAGCAAACTCTCTTGTTTTTTCATTCTTGTTCAAATCACGCGCATCACGATAATATTCCAGAAAGCGATTGAATTCAATAGAGGCAAACCGTTTGATGATATCTTCCTTGCTTAAATCCTTTAGTTCGTGATACACTTCCGGTAAGAATGAATCGATCTCATCTTCATTTACTTCCACTTGTTTTACCTTATGCACCAAAGCCATGAGTTTATTCTGACAAACTTCATCACCCGTAGGCACAGGCATGCGGGTAAACTTCCGTTTGATGCTCCGCTCCACTTGCTGAATTCTACCAATCTCTCTTTTAGAAATAATAGCTAATGAAATACCTTTCTTACCTGCCCGAGCGGTACGACCACTTCGGTGGGTATAGTATTCCATTTCATCGGGCATGTTCATGTGAATAACATGCGTGAGGTTACTCACATCAATACCACGTGCAGCAACATCGGTGGCAACCAATAATTGCAACGACTTATTTTTAAAACTCCGCATTACACGATCGCGCTGCTGCTGCGTAAGATCGCCATGCAAAGGATCGGCACTGTAACCATCCTTAATCAAATGCTCGGCAATTTTTTGCGTATCGATTTTGGTACGGCAAAAAATTACTCCATAAATGTCTGGTATATAATCAACCACACGCTTCAAAGCCGAATATTTATCGCGTTCATCAACAACAATATATTGATGATCAATATTTTCGTTGCCTTGATTGCGCTCGCCCATTGTAATCTCTTCAGGATTACGCATGTAGTTTTTCGAAATCTCTCGCACTTCCTTAGGCATAGTTGCCGAGAACAACCACACGTTCTTTTCTTTTGGTGTGGTAGAAAGTATCTCATCGATATCTTCCTTGAAGCCCATGTTTAGCATTTCATCAGCTTCATCAAGCACAACAAATTGGATCGAAGTAAGATTTACCACCTTGCGGGAAAGTAAGTCCATCAACCGGCCTGGGGTCGCGACAATAATCTGCGCACCGCGTCTTATTTTACTTATTTGTTCACTTATGCTGGCTCCGCCATACACAGTTACAATATTTAGCTTTTTGAAAGACGAAGCGAATCGATCCAAATCGCTTGTGATCTGAACACTTAATTCACGCGTTGGCGCGATGATAAGTGCCTGAGTTGAGCGGTTCGATTCATCAACCAATTGCAACAAGGGTAATCCAAAGGCAGCTGTTTTTCCGGTTCCGGTCTGAGCCAGACCAACCAAATCAACATTTCCTTTCAATAACATCGGAATAGCTTTTTCCTGTATAGGAGTGGGTTTTTCAAAGCCCAGTTGGCGGATTGCTTCCACCAGTTGCCCGGAGAGTCCCAGGCCGTCAAATGATTCCATTAAATTTTTTATATAATAAGCAACAAAGGTAGGCTAATTAATTGAAAGTGATATTATTGCGCGCAAAGGGGTTTCAAGAATCATTCGATTGGTAATTCACAAGGCAACTTCAATATTCTTTGGCTGAACTCTTAAATCGCACTGCATTTACTAAATTGGTCGCATGAAATTTCTCAAGAAGCTTGGCTTCTTCACTGCATTTATTCTTCCGGCTCTGGTAGTAGTTGGCTTTTACCTGGGCGGTTGGTGGAATTTTCTTTCCATATTCTTTTCGTTTGTCGTTATCACAACCATCGATCACTTTGCCGGAGTGGACACTACTAACGTTGAACCGGCTAAGGCTAAACTTATTGCGGAAGAATTTTTCTATCGGTTCGTTACTTACATCTGGACTTTCTTTCAAGTAGGCTTCATAGTTTGGGCAGTCTATGCAATTAGCACAGGCAAAATCAATACGCCTGTTGAATGGATTGGTTTTGTAATAGGCACTAGCCTGGTTACAGGTGGTATTGGAATTACCGTGGCGCATGAATTAGGTCATAAAAAATCATCACTTGAACGGTTTTATAGCAAATTATTATTGATGACAGTTTGCTATATGCATTTTTACATTGAACATAATCGCGGGCATCATGTCTATGTGGCCACTCCTGCCGATCCGGCAACAGCACGAAAAAATCAAAACTTTTATTCATTTTGGATTCAATCTGTTTTTGGCGGTTACGTTCATGCCTGGAAATTAGAGAACGAAAAATTATCCCGAAAAGGAAAGCATTGGCTAAGCCTGAGCAACGAAATGATTTGGTTTACAATTCTCCCCATTGCTTTTTGTGCACTCCTTACTTTCACATTCAGCTACTTTCAAGGTAGGTTCATTTGGGAAATTACCGCCTTCTTTTTCGCTCAAAGTTTTGTTGCTTTCACTTTATTGGAATTAGTAAACTATGTTGAACATTATGGCATCATGCGCAAGCAAATTGATACTAGCTACGAGCGCGTAAATCCTTTGCACTCGTGGAATGCCAGTCACCTGATCAGTAATTTTTTTCTATTTCAATTGCAGCGGCATTCTGATCATCATGCCAATGCCATCAAGCGTTATCAGGTGCTCAATCATTACGATGAAAGTCCACAACTCCCCTTTGGTTATCCAACTATGATTATGCTAGCCCTTGTGCCACCACTGTGGTTTAGCACCATGAATCATCGTTTGGAGATTTGGCATAAAACAGTTTATCATCCAACCGAGTACTAAGTTTCAATGCGGGTTTCTGAAAAATTTGATTTTAAACAATTCACGGTTTATCATGACCGGGCCACCATGAAGGTGGGAACTGATGCCGTACTTTTAGGTGCATGGGCGCAACTCAATAATGCTAAACGAATTTTAGATATTGGAACTGGCTCGGGTGTAATTGCTCTTATGCTGGCGCAGCGTTCATCATCGGAAACAAAAATTGATGCCATCGAAATTTCTGCTGCTGATTGCAAACAAGCAAATGAAAATGTTGATCGCTCTCCGTGGCCAGTTAAAATTCAGATTCATCAAACTTCGCTTCAGCAATTCGAGTCAGATGCCTTCGATTTAATTGTTAGCAACCCTCCATACTTCATCAACAGCTTTAAACCACCAGCATCGGAAAGAACAAACGCCCGTCATACGGAAACGCTAACGCATTTGGAATTACTCGCTCACAGCAAAAGATTATTGAAGCCAAATGGACGCTTGAATGTAATTCTACCAATCACAGAAGGAAGCCAATTAAAAACTTTAGCCGAGAATATAGGCTGGTTCAATACTCGGTTATGTGTGTTTCGATCACGCAGTAATAAACCCCCAGAGCGGCTGCTATTAGAATTTCAATTTGAAAAGAAACCACTTTTGGAAGAGGGATTAAATCTTTACGAAAAAGACCTAGAATGGTCAGCAAACTATCGAGATCTTACTGGAGACTTCTATCTATAGTAGTGAAAAATAAGTCCAAATATAAATTTGTCACCTAATAATCAATCAGTTACGAAATAAATAATACATGTTTAAACATATATTATCAGTTTGGTGTTATACTTGCACACCGAAATAAAACAAAACTAAAAATCAAATGAAAAGACTTAATGTATTGGCGGCAGCACTATTAATAAGTGGTGTGGCAGCGGCTCAAACAACATGGAATGCCGATAAGAACCATTCCTCTATTGGGTTTAACGTTACACACATGGTAGTATCTGAGGTGTCGGGAAATTTTAAAGATTTTGAATCTACCGTTACCAGCAAATCGGAAGATTTTAATGGTTCCGAAATTGAGTTCACAGCTAAAACCGCATCAATCAACACTGAAAACGAAAGACGCGATAATCACTTGAAGTCTCCTGATTTTTTCGAAGCAGAGAAATATCCTGAGGTTAAATTCAAAGGTATTTTGGTTAAAGAAGGCGGTAAGTATGTTCTTAAGGGCAAGTTAACACTGAAAGATGTTACCAAAGATGTGGCTTTTGCCGTAACTTATGGTGGTCAAGTTGATACTGGTCGTGGAATTAAAGCTGGTTTTAAATTAACCGGAAAGATCAACCGTCAAGATTACAATTTGAAGTGGGCAAATAAATTGCAAGATGGATCTGCTGTTGTTAGTGATGAAGTTGAAATTGTTGCCAAGATTGAATTGGATAAAAAAGCTTAATAACACTAAATTATAAGGGGGGCTTGCTCCCCTTTTTTTTATGACCATTGAAGAAGAAATAAAGCAATCAAAATTTAGAAACGTTCAGCAAAAAGCGATTCTCAATATCCTGTTCACATCTAATTGGATTCAAAACAAGCAAAAAGAATTTTTTGAACCGTACGGAATTACTGGGCAACAATACAATATCCTTAGAATACTTAGAGGTCAACATCCAAACCGAATTTCAGGAGCCGAAATTAAAAACCGCATGTTGGATAAAAACTCCGATGTGTCTCGCTTGCTCGATCGACTCATAGGAAAAAATCTTGTTTCAAAAAATCAATGCCCGAACGATAAACGTGCTTCAGATATCCTGATAACCGAGTTAGGATTGAGCCTTTTAGAAAATTTAGATTCTGACATTAACCATCTTGACACAAAACTCAATTCACTTTCAGAAGAAGAAGCGAATCAACTTAGTAACCTGCTGGATAAAAGTCGCAACTAAATTTTTGCCATCTCTTCTTTTACAAAATCCATCAGCTCTTTAATGTACGCACGACTAAAGTCGAATTTAATATTTGCTGCTTTATAAATTTCAGGTATGGTAGTAAGGTTGCCTAACTTCAAAGCATTCATGTAGCCTTGCAATCCTTCCTTATTGTTGCGTTTATAGTTGCGCCATAATGCTATCGCACCCAACTGCGCCATGCCATACTCGATATAATAAAAGGAACTTCGTATAAGTGAAGTTTGCTTCTGCCACATATAATCTCTGTTTTCCTCCAATCCACTCCAATCAGTTTCGGTATCGGCAAATCGCGCAAATACTTTATTCCAAAGCTTTACTCGTTCAGTCGAGGTATGATTTGGATTTTCATATAGTCCATGTTGAAATTGATCAATGGTAGCAACCCACGGCAAGGTTTCAATAATATCTTCCAACTGTTCAAGCTTTGCGCGCTTCAAGTCAGCTTCGTTAGGAAAGAAAATATCCCAAGTGTCCATTGAAATCAATTCCATCGACATAGAGGCAAGTTCGGCTACTTCCATGGGTGGCGATTTAAAATCGGCTAACGAAAGATCTTTAGTTAAAAAATTATGAACCGCATGTCCACCTTCGTGCATAATGGTTGTCATATCGCGCATGGTACAGGTGGCATTCATAAAAATGAACGGCACACCTATCTCGCTTAGCGGATAATTATAACCACCCGGTGCTTTTCCTTTCCGCGATTCCAAATCAAGGTGGCCCATCTCTTTCATGATGGAAAGGCATTGTCCTAGAAAAGGATCTAATCTTCGAAAACTCTCGATTGATTTCTCTGTAAGATCGCTTCCATTTTCAAAGGCCTTCAACGGCTCTCGACCCAACGGGTCAACTGCTTTATCCCATGGCCGAAGGCTTGGTACTTTTAGTAGCTCCTTCCGCTCTTTACTTAAGCTATTTAAAATAGGAACAACCTCACTCGCTATGGCCTCATGAAAATCAAAACAGTCTTGTGGCGTGTAGTCAAATCTTCCATACGACTTGAACATATAATCGCGGAAGTTATTTTGATCAGCATTACGTGCGGCCTGATGTCGCAATGTGATTAACTTGGTAAACAATGTATCCAGAACTTCTTTATCCTTTAATCGCCTTTCAGAAATTTTATGATACGCTTCCTCGCGCTTGGCGCGATCGGTTGATTGTAAAATAACACCCGCTTGTTGAAGTGTAAGTTCCTTACCATTAATCTCAATCGTCATAGCTCCAGATATCTGCGCATACTTTTGCGTCTCCGTATTGATTTCGGTAAACAAGGCAATATTTTGCTCACGAAACAATTCAATATCTTTTTTCAGATTCCGGACTAAAATTCTAAAACCTGGCTCTGACTCAAGGTTCTTTAAAAAAGGACTTGCTGCTAATTTTTTATTTAGCAAATCACTATATGGTGCAATTTGCGGTTGAATGTTCTCTATAAAATCCTGATAGCTTTTACTATTGGCCTCATTATCGGTATAGCATGTCATTTTAATATAGCGCCATCCCAGGTCTTCACTAATAATAGATTCCAATTCACTTCTATCACTAAGCCATTGCTTTAATGCCTCTTTAGTTTCTATAGGCCTGGCTACCAGATTGTCAAAGTAAGGGTTAAGATTTTCCCAGGTAGAAATTATAAATTCTTCGGATAGAAATGAGCGTTTAGGTCGCTTTGGTATTTCAATAGCTTCAGTCATAGTAAATTATTTTTCAAGTGGCAAATTAACAATTACTGATAAAACCATAGTCGAATCTTTTTCATAACTTCCATCGGAAAACCAAAACCGATGAGATATTTATTATTTGCCACCATCCTATTAGCTGCATGCACGCCAAAAGAATCAAAAACCATAGGTAGTATTGAACGAATTGATTCTGAACTTGACAAGCTAATTTCATCTTCTGCAGGTGTTGAAATTATTGGTGAAGGCTACGCTTGGAGCGAAGGCCCAATTTGGGTAGCCAAAGAGAATATGCTTCTTTTTTCAGATGTACCCAAAAACATAATTTATAAATGGACTGAAGCAAAGGGTATTGAATCTTATTTAACTCCATCCGGCTTTACGGGCACCACCACTAATTCTCAAGAACCGGGATCGAATGGGTTAATCATTCACAACGACTCCTTGACTTTATGTCAGCATGGAGATAGAAGAATGGGAAAAATGAATTCTTCGCTTAACAATCCTAAACCAGAATTTATTAATGTTGCTTCAACCTATAATGGCAAACGTTTTAGCAGCCCTAATGATGCGGTCTTCAGAAATAATGGTGATTTGTTCTTTACCGATCCGCCTTATGGCTTAGGAACTAAAAGCGATTCTGATCCCGAAAAAGAGCAACCTTACAATGGGGTTTATAAGGTTTCTCAATCAGGTATAGTTTCTTTACTAGTCGATTCAATATCCCGTCCGAACGGAATTATTTTTTTACCGGGTTACAAAAAATTCATTGTTGCCAATTCAGATCCTGCAAAAGCAATTTGGTATGAGTATGAATTGAATGAAATGGATTCCGTACAGCAAGGTCGGATTTTCTATAATGCAACTTCCTATGCCGCAACCGAGGGTGGCCTGCCCGATGGACTTAAAGCTGATAGCAAGGGGAATATTTTTGCGAGTGGGCCTGGTGGCATCTGGATTTTTAATGAGGCCGGAAACGTGTTGGGAAAAATTAAATTACCAGTATCCGCATCAAACTGTGCTTTATCAGCCGATGAGAAAACGTTGTACATAACCGCAAGCACGTATTTGTTAAAAATAAAAATGAGAGACTAACATGGAGCTACTTATTACAATTCTCGGTTGGGTTGGTTCCTTTGAAGTAATTGCCGCTTATGCCCTTAACAGTTATCAAAAAGTAAAATCCGATTCTGTTGCTTTTCAATTACTTAATTTAACAGGCGCTATTTTTTTAATTATTAATAGTATTTATAAAGAAGCCTATCCCTTTACCTTCATTAATGCAGTGTGGTCTGTAATTGCAATTGTTGCGTTAGTCGGTATCATTAGAAAAAGATCAAGTCAAATTTCAAACTAAATCTATGAAGCGTTTTTTTATTCTATCATTGCTCGCACTCTTATTCGGGTGTGAGCAAAAACCAACTTTTGAAAATCAGGTAGATAAAATATTTTCCTCTGCGTTTGGTCCCGATGCGCCCGGTGGTGCTGTTCTTATTATGAAAGACGAAAAAATAATTTTTTCTAAAGGATATGGGTTGGCCGATCTCAAAACGAAAGAAAAAATTACACCTCAAACTTTGTTCAACACGGGTTCTATCTCTAAAACTTTTGTTTCCAATGTTATTCTGGATTTAGCCAGAGAGGGTAAACTTTCGTTAAATGATTCGTTGGCCAAATACTTCTCTGATTTCAAAAATCCTGACATCGCTAATAAAGTTCGAATACACCATTTGCTTACACACACGTCCGGCCTGCCTGATAACCGAAGAGTATTTCTGGATAGCCTTTTTCTCTTAACCGCGAAGGATGAAGAAAATTTTGCTCCTATAAAATTAAATGATTCTTTGTTGTTTGAACCAGGTTCGCATTATGAATACTCCAACCCGGCATTTAATGGACTCGCATTGATCATCGAAAAAGTGACTGGCAGAAAATGGCAAGAAGAAGTTAAAGAAAGAATCTTTAACCCATCCGGCATGAAGGCAAGCGTAATCACAGATGGGCCATTCCCTTACACCGGGGTGTCGCATGCATATTTAAAAACAGCGGATGGATATCTTGAAAAAGATTATGGCGAAGAGCCAACCTTTGCGGCTGCCGGCAATGGTGGGGTCTGGAGTTCGGTAGAGGAATTAGCGCTATACGAATTAGCCATTCAAAAAGTATCGTTTTTAACGAAGGAAATTATAGCTGATTCAAGAACGCTAAAAGAATTTCCAAATTGGAAAAGTACAACTGCGCCTTTTATTGGTTACAGTTGGTTTATAGGACAGACTTCGGATGGGTATAAAATGATTTACCATACCGGCACTCAAGGTGGATTTTATGGCGACTTCGCAAGCATCCCCGAAAAGGGAATTATTTATATCATGCTTTGCAACATTCCAACTCCGCAAGAAGAAAAAAGAGCGCCAGTCCTTGACTTACTGAGCAAATACAATTGGTTAGATAAATAAATACTAATTCATCTATGAAAAAGTTTTTCCTCCTCCCTTTATTATTCTTGCTTGTATTCACCCTTCATTCACAAAACCTTGCCCAACAAGTAAAAGAGTTTGATGCTTATATTGAAACTTCAAGAAAGCTATTTGAGATTCCGGGTCTTGCTGTTACTGTTGTGAAAGATGGAAAAGTAATCCTTAGCAAAGGATATGGGGTTCGTCAATTAGGAACTAATCAGTTAGTGGATTCAAAGACGCTGTTTGCTTGCGCCTCTACTACCAAGGCCATGACCGCCACCTGTTTGGGTATGTTGGTGGATGAAGGCAAAGTAAAATGGGATGACCCCGTTATTAATTATTTACCCAGCTTTCAATTGTACGATCCGTATGTTACGCGTGAGCTTAAGATTCGGGATTTGCTTACCCACAACTCAGGCGTAGGCAATGCCGATTTTCTATGGAGCATTATGAATATTCCTTCCGATGAAGTTTTGGTTAAAATGAAAATGGTAGAACCGAGTTACTCGTTGCGTTCCAGTTTCATCTATCAAAATATTTTTTATCTCGCTGCCGGAAAGGTAATTGAGAAAGTGAGTGGTGTGCCATGGGAAACATTTATTCAAAAAAGAATTTTCGATCCTTTGACCATGACCCGCACATTTCCATTACTTAGTCAGGTGAAAGATGTAAATCAATCGCAACCCCATTATATAGTTGATAATAAAATTACCGTTATTGAACGAACCAGCGCTGATGCAATTGGACCAGCCGGAAGCGTGTGGTCATGTGCCGATGATATGGCAAAATGGGCAATATGCATGTTAGATAGTAGCAAGTATGCGGGAGGACGTTTGGTAAAAGCTGCTACCTGGAACGAAATTTTCAAACCTCAGGTAATGGTAACGGCCAGTCAATTTTATCCTACTGCCCAACTAACTAAACCAAGTTGGACAACCTATGGATTTGGATGGTTCCAGCAAGATTATAGGGGACGAAAAATAAATTTCCATACCGGAAGTCTTGCAGGAGAAACTGCTATCCACGCACAATTGCCAAGCGAAAAATTAGCGATCTATGTTTTTGGAAATTTAGATCATGCTGAAGTAAGGCATGCACTGATGTTTAAAGCTTTCGATCATTTTGCATTGGGCGGAACAAGAGATTGGAGTGCCGAACTCAATTCGCTATACAAAAAAATATCAGCCGCTGGCGATATGGCGGAAAAGAAAATGGAAGCGGCACGGGTTACAGGAACTTCGCCTTCCCATCCTTTAGCGCAATACGAAGGCACCTACGCAGATGCACTTTATGGAGAACTTGTTGTCACTTTAAAGGATAATGCTTTACTAATCAACTTAAATAATACGGCTAAGGCAACCTTAGCTCATTGGAACTATGATACATTTCGAGGTTACTATGAAACCCGCTGGTGGGGCCAGACTGCAGCTACGTTTGAAACAAATCCTTCTGGCAAGATTCAATCGGTGATGATTGAAGGGATGGAGTTTACCCGATCTAATAAGTAAAATGATGATGCTAGTTTCTGGATACTGGAAATCAGCGACCAGTATTTAGAAACCAGTTAACCAATCTCAATCACCACATCATCCGTCATAGGATGGCCTACGCACGTGAGCACATAGCCTTCGGCTTTTTCCGATTGCGATAAGCCTTCTTCTTCATCAAGTTTTACCTTGCCGGATAATGCTTTACCCCGACAGGCTGTGCATAAACCACTTTGGCAGGAGTAGGGCAAATCAATTCCTTGATCAAGTGCGGTTTCTAAAATGGTTCTGTTAGGTGCAACAATTACTTTGAATTCCTGGCCATCGTAACGAATAGTAACTTCACGATCCTTCTTCTCATCGCTTGATGTCGCAACTTCTTTTTTTACATCCTTATCAATGGTTCCTTGTACAAAACTCTCTTTAAATGTTTTTTCTTTCGGAATGTTACGTGCCGCTAGTAACGTATCCACATTCTTCATCATTCCTTCAGGGCCACACATCAAATAAGTTGTCTTATCAAGACCCCAATCCGGAATACGTTCAAAAAGCTTAGTGAGCATATCATGATTCAACAATCCTGAATAACCTTGCCAGTTCATTGGTGCATTATCGAGCACATGAATTACGTGCAGCCGGCCCGCATGAGTGGTTTGAAGTTTTTCAAACTGATCTTTAAAAATGATACTATCGATATCGCGGTTGCAATAAATGAGCGAACAAATGCTTTCTGGTTCTTGTGTGAGTATGCTTTTAATTAAAGACATCATAGGCGTGATGCCCGAACCACCCGCAAACATTATTACGTGTCTTTTGTTTTCAAGTTTATACTCCGTGGTAAAATGCCCCATCGGTTCCATCACCTTCACGATATCGCCAGCTTTAAGATTATCAGGAAGCCAGTTAGACATCAATCCTAAATCAACACGCTTAATGGTTACTGATAAATCCTGATCGGTGAACGGAGATGAATTTAACGAATAGGCTCTCCGAACTTCCTTACCCGAAACTGGTGCGATTAACGTTAAAAATTGCCCCGACTTATACGCAATCTTATTTGCTGGTTGTTCAAATACAATACTGATTGCGTCCTTAGTTTCTTGAATAATGCTTTTTACTTTTAAGTCGTAATAGTGTGGCCCCGCATTTACCGGAGACTCAGTCTTCTTTTCGGTCTTTTTAAAAAATCCAAATGCCATTTTTTTCAATTGATTTTGTTGCTGCAAAGGTAAGGATATTAGCCCTTGAGTAGATAGGATTGTGTAAATACTACCCAATTTTCAACAAGAGATGCTTGATTCTAGCTTCCAGTATCCAGCCTCCAGATTAAATATTCAGCCAGTAAGTAAATTTAACAACCAGCGCCCGGTTTTTACTCATCAAATGCTCTGGAAGATAATTTTCTGTGTAAACAATAAAAAAATCAGAGGCTGGTTTATAGCGCCATTGAAATCGGGTATTGAGGTTTACATTATTATACCGATCATTATATTGAACAAAAGTAGTAAGGAAAATTTTATCTGTAAGCGTAAAGTCAAGGCGCGGACTTAGCAGCAGGAACGTGGCACTACCGTAAGCAGGTGGCAATTCAATCCTATTATAATCTCCTGTAAGGGAAATACTTCCAAAAGGCTGGATGCGATATGAGGTCGTTCCAGAAATGCCCATTCTCGTTCCATTATAAAACTCGCCACCATTAGCCGCCAAAATATAAGTGAATAGACTTCTCGTATTTGAAGTATATTGAATCTGAAATTCGTTCCATTTATATTCTTCTCCTTTCAGAAATGTTAAATCTCCTTTAGGATATAAAACATCAAAATTTGCCGGCAATTTTTGATATACATTTTTTGCTGTTGCTTGCAACATGGCAGTATTTCTAAAACGCAGTGAATAGACTAAGGCAATATTTCTATCCGTGCGTATGCCATCAGGTAGGTAGCTAACATCGTATTTAAAACCCGGAGACATAACAACAAGAGGGCCGGCCTTTTGATAGATATTATAAATACCGTTTACGATGGCACCAACTGATCCTGGGTAAACGGCCGCATTTGGTACAAATCCTGACTCCGCATTAAAATTTTTACCAAGTCCAATAAAGCCGCTCTCCAAACTAATAGTTCGTGTGTTATAGGAAGTATAACCACCAAAGGAATATCGATCCTTATCAGAAAAATTATCGAATGAATGATGATAGTAGGCTTTTCCACTCCACTTGTTATTCACTGTAATCAAGTTAAAGTCAGCACCCGCAACCCGATTATACGTATTGAGCTTACGAACAGTGTCCGTTCCATTCCAGACTTCTTTTATTAAACTCTTATGATAGAAATCATTCGGGTTATATTCACCTATTCCAAGTGATTGTTTGTTAACCAAAAAAACATCAATATTTGATCGTTCAAAAATTTGTTTTTGCAACACGCCCACCGAATAATTTTGTGCTGGCAACCCCAGGGATTTAGTTTCCTTTGTTTGAAGATTCATAAGGCCCACGCGCCATTTTTGCCCCAGCTTGCCACTGATTCTGGCACCATAAACAATAGGAACTCGAGTTAGATTACCCATTGTATCTGTTGCCAATCCAATCCTTCGTGAAAAAAACGGCTGTGTGACAGCGCTGAAACCTGGAGCTGAAAAAAGATCACTGTTCTCTAAAAAAAATTGTCTCCGCTCAGGAAATTGAAATTCAAATCGGGTAAGATTAATGATTTGCTTATCGACTTCTACAGTGGAAAAATCCGGATTCACTGTAAGGTCAAGATTTAAAGAGGGTGTGATTCCTACTTTAGCATCAAAGCCGGCATTGATTGAATTAGCTCCTGTTCCTCTTTCATTATCTTTTAGTGTAGATGCAATCGCATAGGGTATAATTGAAATATTGGTACCTGTATGTGGCGCTGGACTTTGCCAATTCACTTTGCCGGTCCACGCCAGTGAAGAAGGAAAAAATTGAATAGGTGTAGCAATCCAACTCGATACTTGATTGCGCTTTAAGTCCTGACGAATAAAATTAATATTCCACACTATCTCCTTTTGATTGTAGCGAAATGACTTGAAAGGAATTGCTATCTCGGCAATCCATCGATCGTCTAATCGCTTAACCGCGGAGTACCATTTGTTATCCCAATTACTATTGTAACCATCCGAGCTTGTGCCCCCACCTGACATCAAACCTTCTCGCTGCACACCATAGGGACTAATCCCAAAAAAAAATCCGTTTGTAAAATCATTGTACGGATCCATGTAAACGCCTACATTGTCATTGAGCGACCATTCAAAATCTCTCCGAAGCGATTGAACCACCGAAGGCCGGCTGTCATCGTAACAAACAAACGAGATATAGAAAAAATCATCATCGAATGTCAGTCGAGCTTCTGTTTGAAAGGCTGGAGCCAGAGAATCAACAGGGTAATTGAGAAAAAAATTAGTAGCTACTCCGGCAGTTTTCCAGGATTCTTCATCAAGCACCCCATCAATTGTTATAGCTGATTTTGCCCGGTCAATAGTTAGTCCGGTGCCCGGTTTATTTTGAGCGACACAAAGCCCACTTATTAAAAGAGTACCTGCTAAAATTTTAATAACGAGTCTGTTATTCATAGAAGGATGCAAAACTAAAAAAATGGCTTTGCTAAACCAGTTACGAAACAGGTTCCTTTTTATGAAAGTTATGCATACCTGACGAGTGGCAAAACTACCGTTTGACTTAAGACCGGAAGCCTATTTCCCATTTCATTTTAGTAATTTTAGGTTTTAAACTAAAGAAGAAAACGTGCAATTAAACTCACTTACAGCCATTTCTCCAATCGATGGCCGCTACCATAAAGCTACCGAGTCGCTCAGCCCTTATTTTTCCGAATTTGGTTTAATCTATTATCGCGTGCGGGTTGAGGTGGAGTATTTTATTGCCCTTACCTATACGCTTCCAGAACTCTCGGGATTCCCAAAAGATCTGGAACCAAAACTACGCAACCTTTATAAAAATTTTAGCGAAGCCGATGCTGAGTCCATTAAAGAAATTGAAAAGACAACCAACCACGATGTAAAAGCGGTTGAATACTTCCTGAAGAAAAAATTTGATGAACTAAATCTTTCTCAATACAAAGAGTTTATTCATTTCGGCCTTACCTCACAAGATATTAACAACACCGCCATTCCGCTTTCGCTGAAAGAATTTATGACTACTGGACTTGTTCCGGCACTCGATAAATTAGTGAACGAACTTACGGTGCTATCCGTGCAATGGAAAGATATTGCCTTGCTTGCGCGAACGCATGGACAACCAGCTTCACCTACCCGCCTTGGAAAAGAAATTTATGTTTTTGTGGAGCGCATTCAAAAGCAATTGGAATTATTGAAGACTATTCCTTACACTGCAAAGTTTGGTGGCGCTACGGGTAATTTCAATGCGCACCATGTTGCCTATCCCGAAATTAACTGGGGTCATTTTGCTAACGAGTTCGTAAGCAAGCAACTTGGTTTGGTACGTAGTAACCCGACCACACAAATTGAGCATTATGATAATCTCGCAGCACTGTTCGATAACCTGAAAAGAATTAACACAATCTTATTAGACTTTAGCAGGGATGTGTGGCAGTATGTGGCTATGAATTATTTTAAACAAAAAATAAAAGAAGGTGAGATTGGGAGTAGCGCCATGCCGCATAAAGTGAACCCGATTGATTTTGAAAATGCGGAAGGTAATTTAGGATTGGCCAACGCTTTGTTCGAACATCTCTCGGCTAAACTTCCCATCTCACGCTTGCAGCGCGACCTTACTGACTCAACTGTGCTTCGGAATATTGGAGTACCACTCGCACATACTTTTCTCGCATTGAAATCTTTGGAGAAAGGAATTTCAAAATTAGAATTAAATCAAGCTGCTATTGACAAAGACCTGGAAGATAACTGGGTAGTAGTAGCCGAAGCCATTCAAACTGTGCTTCGCAGAGAAGGCTATCCAAATCCATACGAAGCTTTAAAAGCACTTACTCGTAAGAATGAGAAGATCACTCAAAAGACCATGCATGACTTTATTGATGGCCTTGAAATTAAAGCCGATCTAAAAGATCGCTTGAAGAAAATAAGTCCTTTTAATTATACAGGTATTTAAGGTTGAAAAGGAATTATAAATCCATTTCTCGCGAGCTTAGTTTGTGCGGCTTTAACATGTCTGTCACTGCGTTGGTTTCACTGGTCACCAAGAATCAAGAACTTATTTTATAAAACTTACAAATCCCCGATCGGATTATATTTTGGTACCAACATTTTCATAACACCCCAAGCCACCAAATAGGCTACTGCACAGATAGCAAACATAATGGTGTAGCCGGTTTCAATATGACCCAAGGCTTTGTAGTGATCGAACAAGGCGCCACCTAATTTAGTTAGCGACACGGCTCCTACTCCACCGGCCAAACCGCCAATACCAATTACAGCACCAATTGTTTTTTTAGGAAACATATCAGAAACGGTTGTAAACAAATTGGCACTCCATGCCTGATGGGCAGCAGTACCTACACCAATCAATAAAACCGGAATCCAAAATGTAATATCACCCAAAGGCTGAGCGATAAGAATAACCAATGGAAATAAAGCAATCATAAACATGGCACGCATGCGGCCATCAAAAACCCCATACCCCTTCTTAATAAAAATTGCTGGTAGCCAACCACCAGCAACACTACCTACCATTGACATGGTGTATAAAACAGCTAGTGGCAGCGTAACTGCTTCGTCAATAATTCCATACTGTGCTTTTAAATAAGCTGGTAACCAAAAAAGAAAAAACCACCAGACGCCATCGGTCATAAATTTACCAAATGCAAACGCCCACGTTTGGCGATATTCTAATAGTTTAACCCATGACACTTTATTCTCATTGCTATCTTTTTTTACGCCTACCTTCTCATCATCTTCATCTTTATTGATATAAGCCAGCTCAGCAGCGGAAAGTCTTTTTTGTTTCTCAGGGCGCTCATACATTATGAGCCACAATGCCAACCAAAAAAATCCTATTCCTCCAATTATAATAAAAGCAGCTTCCCAACCCCAATGGCGATAGATCCACGGCACCGTAAGCGGAGCTAAAATTGCCCCAATGTTTGTGCCTGAATTAAAAATACCCGTTGCAAAAGAGCGCTCGTGTTTTGGAAAATATTCAGCCGTAGCTTTTATAGCAGCCGGAAAATTTCCTGACTCGCCAAGCGCTAACACAGCTCGCGAAAACATAAAGCCAAGTACTGAAACAGAAAAAGTAGTAATACCAATCAATCCTAATATGGAGGAAAGTCCTTCCCCAATCGGTATAGCAAACGCATGAACTAACGCTCCCATAGACCAGACAATAATGGCTACGCCATAACCCCAGCGTGTGCCCAATCTATCCACCAAACGACCCACAAACAGCATAGTAACCGCATAGGTAAATTGAAAAACTGCAGTGATGTTTGCATAGTCAGTATTCGTCCAACCAAAAATTTCTTCCAGTCGCGGTTGCAACAAACTAAGTACCTGACGATCAAGATAATTTACAGTAGTGGCAAAGAACACGAGTCCACAAATCGTCCATCTGTAATTTCCTATTTTGTTTTTCACGAGGTAGAATTTAGATCAGTTTGTTTCATTTAATCTCAACCATAAAAAATTTATCAGCCTACAAGTCATCTTTGCCTCTTCCCGTTGATAGAAATGTCGTTAGAATCTTTTTTTGAGTAATGAATTACACTAATACTCATAAGACGAATATTAACATTAGATTCCCTGACTAAAAATTTATTTTCTTATAGTCTTTATCAGGGATAGGATCTCTTCAACCTTCTTTTGAAGACCTGCCCAATCATTATTTGCGATAATATCTTTTGTAGTTAGGTGCGAACCCATGCCCACACACATTGCTCCGGCTTTAAACCACGCATTCAAATTTTCATACGTAGGTTCAACTCCACCCGTGATCATCAATTTCAAATCTGGAACTACAGGCATAATAGCGGAAACAAATTGAGGCCCAACCACAGAACCCGGAAATACTTTAATCACTTCAGCACCATGTTCTTTAGCGGTAACAATTTCGGTAAGTGTTGCACAGCCAGGCATCCAATGAATGTTGTGATCATGACATACGTGTGCCATCTCTAATTTGAGAATTGGAGAAATAATAAAATCTGCCCCTGCTTCAATGAATTTCAGGGTTGTTTTCGCATCCATGATGGTGCCAATGCCCAACATCATTCCCGGAAGGTCATTTGCTACTCCGCGCAAGTGTTTAAAAATTTCAAATGAGTTTGCCTTGCGATTGGTGATTTCAAAAACCCGAACACCGCCATGATAAGCAGCTTCCAATACAGCTTGCGATTTTGTAGCATCGTCATGCGAGAACAAAGGCACAAGTCCAGTCTCTTGCATGGCAGATACAATCTGTTGTTTAGTAAATGTCATCGTAATAGTTTTCCAATATTTTCGCCTTTCACCAATGTTTCAACTTCATCCACTGTTGATAAATTAACATCGCCTTCAATACCGTGTTTCAACGCACTCGCTGCAATAGCAAACTCAAGGGTATCCTGATCGTTTTTCCCACTTAACCAACCATAAATAAGACCAGCCATGTAAGCATCGCCCGCTCCTACCCGATCAACTATATGTGTTAGATCAAACTCTTTTGAGTTCAATAATTTTTTTCCATTCCAAAGTTGTGCGGAAATTTTATTGTGCGATGAACTGATTGACTCGCGATGGGTGGTACTGATTTTCTTTACAGCCAAGCATTTTTTCATCACTTGTTCACAAGCCTTTTCATAACTGGAGGCTTTTATCCCTAAACTGTTTTCAATATCCATTGCACCTCCAATTATAATATCGGTATGCTCAATCAACGCGGGCATAACCTGATCGGCTGACTTTCCATACTGCCATAAATTTCTTCGGTAATTAATATCGCCAGAGATTGTGATTCCTTTTTTCCGTGCAGCTAATAAAGCTTCCATGCAAACATCAGCAGCGCCTTGTGAAATGGCTGGTGTAATGCCTGTCCAATGAAACCACCCAGCGTTGGTAAACACTTCCTCCCAATCAATCATACCCTTTTTGATATGAGCAAAAGCTGAATCGAATCGATCGTAAATAATTTTTGACGACCGTTGCATCGCACCATTCTCTAAAAAATAAACGCCCATGCGTTCATCTCCATAAATTATATGATTAGTCTGCACGCCATACTTATTGAGCGACTGTACAGCTGCCTTTCCAAAATCATTAGTCGGAAAGCGAGTTACGTGCGCGGCTGGCACCTCAAATAAACTTAGCGATGCCGCCACATTTGCCTCTGAACCGGCAAATAATACCCCAAAATGCGTGGCTTGAGTAAATCTTGAAAATGAGGACGTTGACAACCGCATCATTACCTCACCAAATGTCACTACTTTTTTACTGTTCATATAAATCTAAAGCCTAAAGTTGTTGACCGGGTTCATTCTGAAAGATGCAAATACTTCCCCTAAAATCGAAGGATTTTATATAGATTGAGGCTCTGTTTAACAAATAAAATTTTTCTTATGGCTGATAAGGTTCTTAAAATACATCCATCCGACAATGTCTTGGTCGCGCTTACCGATCTTAAATCAGGTGATAAAATAATTTATGGAGGCAACACCATTACGTTGGCAAATGACATTCCTGCCAAACACAAATTTGTTGAACAAGCAATGAATGCAAATGATGAAGTAAAGATGTATGGGTTGCTAGTTGGCAAAACCGTAGAATCTATTCCATCAGGTGGGCTACTCCATACGGGTAACTTAAAACATCAGGCTGAAAGCTATAGCGAGCGAAACAATTCTTATGAATGGAAGGCGCCTGCTATTGAAAAATGGAAGGACAAAACATTTGATGGTTATCATCGCCCCGATGGGCAGGTTGGTACCGCCAACTATTGGATTGTAGTGCCGCTTGTATTTTGTGAAAACCGAAACGTAAATGTTATCCGGCAGGCTTTTGAAGAAGAGCTTGGTTTTGGAAAAAACAATTCATACAAAAATTATGTACATGAACTTGTAAAACTTTATGAATCGGGAAACAAAGCGGCCATTGAAGCGTTGCCTCTGCAGCCTGAGAAAATTTCTACCAAGTCAAAGATTTTTGAAAACCTTGACGGAATAAAATTTCTAACGCATGAAGGTGGATGTGGCGGCACCCGTCAGGATTCGGAAGCGCTATGTGCGTTGATTGCCGGTTATATTAATAACCCGAATGTTGCTGGTGCTACCATTCTAAGTTTAGGATGCCAGAATGCACAACCAGAAATTTTAAGAAATAAGTTGGCGGCTATAAATAATAAATTTGCCAAGCCTTTAATTATGTTGGAGCAACAAAAAGAAGGAACCGAAAATGAATTATTAACGCAAGCCATCAAGCAAACCTTTCTTGCGCTGATAGAAATAAATAAGCAGCAGAGAAAACCTGCACCACTAACTAAGTTAACCATTGGTTTAGAGTGTGGCGGCTCGGATGGATTCTCGGGTATTTCTGCGAACCCAGCTATTGGTCACACATCCGATTTAATTGCAGCCTTAGGCGGCAAAACAATTCTTTCTGAATTTCCTGAACTGTGTGGCGTTGAACAAGAGTTAATCAACCGAACAAAAGATGATGCAATCGCTACCCGGTTTGCAAAATTAATGCGCGCATATTCAAATGCAGCCGAAGCGGTAGGTTCTGGTTTTGATATGAACCCTTCACCAGGAAATATTAAAGACGGATTGATAACTGATGCCATGAAATCTGCTGGAGCAGCAAAGAAAGGTGGCACTTCGCCTATTGCCGATGTGTTAGACTATACTGAATACGTGACTAAGCCTGGCTTGAATCTACTATGCACGCCCGGCAATGATGTTGAAAGTACAACCGCCATGACGGGCTCGGGTGCTAATGTTATTTTATTTACTACTGGCCTTGGCACGCCAACCGGAAATCCAATAACACCTGTAATAAAACTATCAACAAACACAAAGTTGGCCAAGAAGATGCCAGACATTATTGATATTGATTGTGGTGCAATTATTTCTGGTGAAAAAACCATTGAAGAAAAAGGTGAAGAAATTCTGGACTTTGTAATTGAAGTAGCCAGTGGAAGAATAAAACCAAAAGCTGTTTTACTAAATCAGGATGATTTTATTCCGTGGAAACGTGGGGTTTCTTTGTAGGAGAAAAAATTATTTTTCTAAATCAATCAGTCTCTGGTAAATACAATAACCGCTGATTAGCAAAATCAAAGAGTGTTAATCTCCTCAAATCATAATACGCTGTCCAGAAAGATTTTAGTGCATCCAGGTAACTGCGCTTGGCTGCATCTTTTTCGGTTAACGCAATATTCAGGTTGGTAATATCAATCTTGCCAATCAAGTATCGGTTTTGCGCTACGTTATAGCGCTCTTGCGCCACTTCATCCGATTTCTTTGTAATCTCAATTTGCAAGCGCAGCATTTCGAATTGACGCACTTGTGTCATTATTTCTTGTTCAAACGTAACCTCATCTTGAGCAATCACATAATCATTGAGGCGTTTATTTGCCAGCGCAGTTTGCATCAAAGCTCTTCTTCTGCCCCAATCCACCAGCGGTACATTGAACATAATATTAGCCTGTTGCTGCTTGGATGTATTTTGATAGAGATCGCCCAATGTATTGCCAACGTTGTTAGTTCCATAAGATGCCGTTACCCCAACTTGATAACGCTGACCTTTTGCTTGAGCAACACTTTGATCAGCTTCCATTTTTCTGCGTTCAAAAGCAATATAAGCCGACCGGGTTTGCTTCGCATGCTCCAACGCGTTTATCTCATCAACCATAAATTGTGGAATTGCGTCTGGTAAAATCAAATCAAACGTTTCACCATTTCTCAAACCTATAAATGTGCGCAATTGCAAGCTAGCCGTTTGTAAATCAAGATTCGCCTTGGCAACATCCTGGCGCGATCGAAGCAATTGAAGCTCAACTTGCAACAATTTATCTTTTGAGGTTGTACCTATGTTATAGCGCCCTTGCTCAATCTTATAAATGGTATCGTTGTTAGCTAAATTAAATCGCGCAATCTGCATATTTACCTGCGCCTGAAGCACATTGAAAAAGGCACCCACCGCATCGCGACTAATTTGCTCCATATTTTCGGCATACTCGCGTTTTGATTCTTCGTATCGGATTGGTTCTATCTTCTTATCCCATTTGTATTGATTAAAAGCAAAGAGTGGTTGATTCAAATAAATATTAAACGGTGCACCATTCCATTGTTTAAAATTGGTGGTTACATTATTGAAATAGTTATAGGTAGAATTTACATAAATCATCCCACCTGTCCACTGAATGGGTTGTTGCAATCCAAAATTAACACCCGGATTAATTTGATTGAGTGGCAAGTATTCGATTGAACCGTCAGGCTGCCGCACCGCAGTAAAGCTATTGTTATATAAAGATCCACCATTGCTGCTAAGGCGGAGTTGAGGATTATAGTTTGTTTTATAATACCGATATTGCCAATACCTGTTTTCCTTTCTGGTCTCTGCTTGTTTAAATGCCGGAGACTGTATCAGTGCGCGACTAATAACTTCTTGCATGTTGAACTTTTCTTGCGCTTGAATTGATACGCTACAACAAAGAAGAAATAGAATTATTATTTTTTTATTCATAACGGAGGGAAGTTATTGGATCTTGACTGGCTGCCCTGCGAGCGGGCGCTATTCCGAAGATTAATCCTACGGTTGCGGCAACACCAAAAGACAGAACAATGGAAGAAAAACTGATGATGGTTGGTATGTTAGCAAACGTAGAGACCAGAGAAGCCATAGATACTCCAAGCACAACTCCGATAAGCCCGCCACTTACACTAATCATTACAGCTTCAAACAAAAACTGTTGTACGATATCTGTTTTTTGGGCACCAATGGAAAGTCGCAAGCCGATTTCTTTTATGCGCTCAAGTACGGAAGCAAGCATAATATTCATAATACCAATACCGCCTACTAATAATGAAATACCAGCAATGGCACCCAACACATAATTAAAAATATCATTCGTGCGTTGCTGTTGTTTAAGTAGTAATTCGGGGATTTCAATTTCAAAATCAACTACTTCATAATGCTTTCGCGTAAGCATGCGAGAAATAATTTCGGCTATGGGTTGCAGCTTTTCTGTTTCATCAACCTGTATAACCAGGCGATCTAACTGATGATAATTTTTGGATTCTGCTTCTTGCTCATCAGACTGCTCATCATTGTTGCTACCGCCAATAATCACCACCATACCTCCTCCACCTCTATTTTTCATAGCCTCTTTGCGAAGCGCTTCAGCAGAAATAACATCGCGATTGCGGTAACGCACCAAAACAGTTTGTAGAGGAGCATAGATATCCATATTAAAATCACGAATACCTAACTTACTAATACTGCTTTTGGATACCAGCCTATCTTTAAGCACGCCCACTATGGTAAGCCAATGCGGCCCCACTTTAATGGTTTTACCAATCGGGTCTTCGGTTGGAAAAAATTTAGTTTTTATTGCACTCCCTACTACACAAACCGGTGCACCAATTTTCAACTGCTCATCATTGAAATTTTTACCGTCATATAACTCAAAATTGAAAATGTCAAAATACTCAGGCTCAACGCCTACCAGTTTGGCTGACCTACGAATACCGTTTCTAATCACGTTCGTATTCAGGATAATCTCAGGACTTATTTTTGTAATGCCTGGTATATTTTGAGAGATGCTGTTAACATCGCGCATGGTAAGGCCGGGCGAAAATTTCTTTTTTTCCTTTTTACTCCCTGCGTTTTCGGCTATTTTTTCTTCTTCCTGCTCAATAATAGGTTTAATAACAATATTATTTACACCCACCAGTTTTATCTGCGCCAGAATTTCTTGTTGTGCACCATTACCAATTGCCAGCATAGCAATTACAGCGGCCACCCCAAAAATTATTCCCAATGCAGTTAAAAGCGATCTGACTTTGTTTGTAAGTACGGCACCAATAGCAATATAAAGGTTAGCCAATACACGTTGAGTAAACATGGGCTACCTGTTTATTGTTTTGGAGTACTGATTTGATTGGCTAATTCCTTTTCCTTCGCTTCCTGCTCATCTTGTTTCTTGCGCTTGCCATTCATTTCAGGCAATAATTGCACAGCTTTGCTTTCTTGTCCGGGTGGGATAGAAAGATATACCTTATCATCAAGTGCAAGGCCTGTTTTAACAACTACATCGTTCGCATTGGCCACATCCAGAATAACTTCCTGCTTAACTATATTAAGGCCTTCACTTTTGTACACATAGGTTATCGTATCGCTTTGGCTATGCAGGCACTCTAAGGGTATCTGTAAAACACTATCCAACTTGTTGGCTACTATTTTATTACTCGTTGTCATGGCTGGGCGCAAGGAAGCATCACTGCCTTGTATTTCAATAGTTACCTCAAATACTTTCGCATCGGAATTAGGGCGCTGCTCGCCCACATTTGCCACACGCACAACCTTTCCGGTTAACTTTTTATCCGGATATGCATCAAGTCCTACATCCACAGGTTGCCCCGGTTTAATTTTACGAACATCCACTTCATTCACGTAAGTCTTAGAGATCATTGAAGTAAGATCGGGCAATTTGGCCACCACCGGATCCCACGTACCTATTCGCGACCCTCCTTTTATGGGCCTACCACTCCAATCTTTTGTATAGATGACCATACCAGCCTCCGGTGCCAACACGGTAAAGCTCTCCCCTAGCTTCTGCATATTATCGGCCTCATTCTTAACCTTACGAAGTTCAGCGGCTACCTCACGCATCTTTTCGATGTTCTGATTCTTCTTGATTTTATTATTCTCGATTGCCTGCTGATGTGCACGCTGTGCTTTTTCAAATTCTATTTCGTTTTGTTTAATCGTTGCCGGAGGCTCAAACTTAGATTGCTCCAAAACAATTCTCTTTTCTTCCACGGCATATTTCAAATTGATTAACTCATCGCGCGATTGGCGCATGGTAAGTGTTGTATCCAACTGCGTTTGCGTAAATTTTGAATTCGCCTTCTCCAACTCAATCAACTTATCGCCTAACTTACCTTGAAAATCTGAACGATCAAGGTTTGCAATCCAATCCCCTTTCTTTACTACAACACCTTCATCAACAATATTAAGGATGGTGATTTCGTAAATTCTGAAATTTTGTACAGCTGTTGGCCCCGTAATGTTCACTGAATTTTTGGCCTCCAACTCTCCGGTGGTTTCAATTTCTACCCGAAACTCTCCGCGTTTAACCGTGGCCATGATGGAGGCTGCGTCACTGTTTTTATCGCCTCGAATAACAAAATATCCGATTAGCAAAACACCTACAACGCCTGCTCCAATGAGTACATTTCTTTTCATAGCCTTTTGGTTTAGCCTAATAACTGTAAAATTACAGTCTTAGTATTTGGTTAGTACTCGCAACAACCTTTCAAGGTTACGATTGTGGATAAAAAAACGTAAAAAAGATTGATTCATTAATATTAAAAAGAGTGCATTAGGTTGTAAAACACATTTTGTTTTTATTATAAACCGGTCATACGCCATTGATAATGGCTTTCCATGCTTAGCCTTCTTAATTTTTATTATCGTTTATTCAATTATTGATTACCACTCTTTTTCACTGTCATTTTAGCAAGCGCTGCTTCTTTAGTTAGTTTACCCGAAGCATAATCCTTTAGCACATCTGCTTTGATCATAAATTCTATGGCCGATGGAAGACCACACCCTTCGCATTTGGTCATTCTAACATTAAACACAAGCATCTCTTCCGCACTTAGACTCTTCACTGTGCGACCATATTCAAGAATGTCGGCTTTAAAATCTTTTTCAAATTGTGGATACAACTCTTTTACTTTCTTGTCGCGCTCTTCGGTAGTCAATCCTTCCAACCCTTGCGTGGGTATGGACCAACGTCTATTAAACTCCATCTGATTGCTCGAATAAACCTGCATATAATAAATTACTCCGTAGTCTTTCAACTTCTCATAATAAATATTGTCTTCTGTAAAATAAGTCTTAGACAAATCTCTGCGATAGAGCCTATTAAAGATACTTGTTAGTAACTCAAGGTCGGGTTGAAGTTCATCGTCCATCACACTGTTAATTACTTTAACCGTCTTCATAAATTGATCGCGCGTAATTTTACCTTGTTTTAGTTGAGTGATATCACTTTTAGTCGCCTCAATAGAAACATAGCTGGGCCTTGTTGCATTTACAAACGCACCATACCAAATGCGTTCACCATCACCACGATTAGTGATCAGTATTTTTTCATCGGGTAATAATTGCGTTATCAAATCTCCATAATCTGCCAAAAAATCTTTACAGGCTTCAATGGTTTTGGCTGTTGATGCATTTCGCACACTATCTACGTTAACCTTGCTCCTTGCGCGTGTTGTGGTGAGTCCTGTAACATTTTCAGTTTGAACCCGACCCTGACCGTCAAAAATTCTGGCAACATCACTATCTTCTCCTGGAAAGCTAAACGAATAACCCCCTAGTCGGCCATCCAACACTGCAATATCCGCGGGCTGACCCATGCCCCAAACCATCGGTCCGTTAAACTCGTAAGGCAATCGATAGGTAACTCCGTGGCCCTCACGATACTCACCTGTAATTTCCATTGGGAAGAACGCACGCTTATCAAACTGTTGTTTAATCAGTGTACTTAAAATATTTTCCGTCACCTCAATATCCCGAAGCATACGATCTTCATCAATCTTTTTCTGAGCGTACGTGCCGCTAACCATAAGCAAACACATCACCATCATCCCCAAAAATCTTGCTGCTCTTTTCATAACTGTTAAATTAATAATTATTTACTTTTTTTATGGCCGACTCCGGATTACTAATAATGCTGGAAAGAATCTGCTCGGTTTCTTGTTTAAACTGACTACTATTCTTTTCAATACTGCTCATGCGGCTTTGAAAGAAAACTAAATCTTGTTTGCGTTGCTCCTGAAGGTATTTTGAGAAATCAACCAACAGATTTTCTACATACATTTTTTGATCTTTCGCAGATAGTTGCATGTAATCACTCATCACCTTTCTATTGTCTTCCTGCATGCTCGCCACAAAACTCCGCACCTGATCTTGCGATGCCTGTGAAGTCACTTTCATCAATTCGTCAATCTTGGCAGAATTAGAAGAAAGATTATTCCGAAGCGAAGCTTGTATTTTTTTATTATTATTCGCCCACTCGGTTGCAATCATTTCATTATTCTTTATCAACGAGTTGTTGATCATATCCTGAACATCAACCGAAGTGATTGAAGGTATTGTTGCTTGCTCAATAGGTTTCTCTATTTGTTTCTGTTCTTTAAAACTGATCCGCAACTCACCATTCGAGTACATAATCTCCGGGCCAATCAATTTTGCCGCAACCAGTAAAACCAAAAACGAAGCGGCAATACTCATTACCGTTTTAAAATAGCTGCTTCGCCAGAAACGTGATGCATGCTTGTTCGAATCCATAAAAATAGGTGGCGCAATCACCTCTTGATCTTCAACATGATTCAAAATTCCCTGCACATCGCTAAGTTGTTGCAGTTTTTTTTCCACATCAGGATTCTGATTTAAGTACTTCACTACTTTTTCAGTCTCCTTTGCATCCAACTCACCATACAAATAAGCGATCAGGGTGCTTTCGTCTGGTTTATTCATAACCTATTGTTTCTTTAGTGATATTCTTTCTTTCCAAAATCCGCTTCAATCCATCTAAGCCATAATACATTCTTGACTTCACTGTGTTCTCCGAAATTTGAAGTGCCTCTGCTATCTCTCTAAACTTCAAGCCTTCGTACTCTTTCATAATAACAACTTCTCGTTGCTCATCGCTCAATTCCAACAAACATATTTGTAAAAGATCTGATAATTCGGTGTGGCGCAGCTGCTTTTCAGGATTCTCATTCCTCCCACTGCTCGCTTCCCAGCGATAACTTTCTTCACTCTCGCCCGGCTTCAGATCGTGAAGCGAAACAGACCTTCGGGTTTTCTTTTTTCTCAACTCTTCGCGACAATAATTAACTGCTATCGTGTATAGCCAAGAGCGGAAACGAGCAACGTCTTGCAAGCCCTCCATATTTTTATGCATGCTGATGAAAGTCTTTTGCGCTACTTCCATGGCCATGTCGTGATCGAAAAAGAATTTATATGAGAAGTTATAAATCCGCTTATACCACACCTGCACAAGTTTTCCCTGAGCATTCTTATCCCCTTCGCGGGCCCGGCTTACAAGGGCGTCCGAATGCATCATAGCTATTTTAAGTGAGGTCTCGGCCACAGAAAATGATCAGTTTCTATTAATTCATGCAATTGCACTATAAAGATGCAGGATTGAGAGAAATAGTTTTAAGGATAAAAGAAAAAATTTGGAGCTAATCCAGAAGTAATTTGCACGTCAAATTACTAGCCAATCAAACGTCTTTTTACATTTTTGTGGAACTCAGTAATTACGCGGCCATGGAGGTATGGGTATAGTCGCTTATCGCGAAAATCTGAATTGCTTTTGTAGAACGTTTCGTGTGTTACCTCAGTACTTCCATCCGCCATTTCATTTAAACGAATAATTTGATAACCCTTCGATGCTCCGCCTTCCAGGTAACACATCTTAATAAATTTTTCATCTTCATTTACCTCGGTAATTTCATGACCTACAGCCAGGCAGGCAACATTCCAAAGCAAATTCAAATTCAAAATTATAATTTGGCCAACTTCAATTATCCCATGGTCGTCTTCGTGATACGTAACGGCATGATTACTTCTTGAATATTGAAGGCCAAAACCAAGCATTGAACCCGAGCAGGTTTCTACCGGCCCAATTGTTTTATAGGCATCCCAAACCCTATCCAGTTTTTCGTTAAATGAAAAGATTTTAATATGACGATTGTACTTGCTTGTGTCAATATCCCCCGCACAGGAATGAATAAGATCTGCAAAATTACTGAGTTGGAGTAGTCCTTTAGTGTGGATAAATTTCTTTACAGCCTTATGCCTGATTTTACTGAGATCGATTTCCTGATCCAATACTCCTACTTCAGACAATTCAATAGTATTCACAGGCAATTTGTTTTAGGTTAGACTGATAAGTCTTGATGCCAAGGTAGTATTTTTTGGATAAGATATTACCCTTTACAGACTGAAACTTGAATCCGTTTAGGTTTTTAAAACCAAATTCTAACGTGTTATCTTTGCCCGCTTATGAAAAAAGTAATTTCATTATTGATCCGCTACGTGCCCCGCAAATACCTGCAACTCTTCAGTGGTGTGGGGTTAAAAGCAATGGGTATTTTTTATAGTGGAAATAAAGTTGAGTGCCCGGTATGCGAGCATACCTATCGTATGTTTCTTCCTTACGGAAGGATTAACCCCAGACCTAATGCCTTGTGCCCAAATTGTTTAAGCCTGGAACGCCACCGATTAATCTGGCTTTATCTAAAAGAAAAAACTAATTTCTTTTCAGCCAAGTTGAATGTGCTTCACATAGCACCCGAGCCTTGCTTTATGAAACGGTTTGAACAACAACATGGTGACAACTATATCACTGCCGATATTGAATCCCCATTAGCAAAAGTTAAAATGGATATTCATCAAATTCCATTTCCTGAAAACCACTTTGATGCGGTTCTATGCAATCATGTATTAGAACATGTTGCCGATGATATAAAAGCAATGAGTGAAATCCATAGAGTGTTGAAGCCTGGGGGTTGGGCCATTATGCAGGTGCCCTTCTTTTCGCCAGTTCCTGAAACAACGTATGAAGACGCATCCATTACAAATCCGCGTGAGCGTGAAAAGGCATTTGGACAAGATGATCACGTGCGAATGTTTGGAAAAGATTACGCCAAGCGAATTGCCCGCGCTGGTTTAAGACCTGAAGAAAACGACTTCGCGAAGACGCAATCGGATAGATATGGTATTTCGAAAGCGGAAATCATTTATCTGGGTTGGAAATAGGTTGATTACTTACCGTAACGGTAGCTGTTAAAATGCCTCTACTCCTTTTCCATTCATCAAAACTTGTGTCACGCGTATAGCATACAAACTCTTCCTGATCTTTTAGTATAGAAGAAATAGCAATAAAGGTTCCTGGTAAATCAATTCCGCCACCTTTAAGCCTTTGGCGTATCTCTTTCTTTCCATCAACAATAACCGTATCAACAACTAATTTCTTAGGATTCGCTTTTATAAATTTCTGATAGCTTGTTGAAATCAAATCTCTATCTGTTTTGGTTACAATTCGTTCGAAGCCCATAAAAAATGGACCCTGAACCAGAAAGTTTAGTTTAGAAAGATCAAACTCTAGCCAGCCATTTCGCATGCCTGATTCAAGCACAATACTTAGTTGAAGTATATCTGATCCGGGTTGACCTTCATCATTAACATTATAAAATCGAACTCGTATTTTAAATGATTCGAGATTATTTCTAAAGATTCTGATTCTCGCTTTCTCAAGATAAACAGGGAATGAAAAGTCGGTGTCTGTATTTTTATCATCAATTAAAATAGCTAAGGCCGCCCCTGCCGAAATGGTATCCGTTTCCAGAACGCCACCTCGCGATCGTGGGTTTCCAAATTCGTAATGTTTATTTAACTCTCGCTTTGAAACAACTTCTACTTCATTAAGATAAACTACCTGCTCAACTAGATAAACAATGAAAGTATTGCGAGCAACATCGTTGACCGCAAAACGCTGCGCGGCAAACCCAAGCGCTGAAAACAAAATCGAATCTGATTCATGAGCTACTGGAATCCTAATCGCAAAACTCCCATCTTCATTAGAAATTGTTCCGAACGTTGAGTTCAAAATTCCAATGTTTGCATAGGGAATAGGATTATTGTTCGATTCATCAACAACATGACCCTCAATTAATGTTTGTGAATAGCCAAATTGAGAAAGAAAAATGAATACAACTATTCGAATCATGCGCTTGGATTAGTATTGCTATTAGATGTAACCCCGAATGCAATAGTTTGATTTGAGCAAACAAAAAAACCTCAGCTATTGCTGAGGTTAATGTTTTATATGTACAAACTATTACCCTAATTTATCCAAAACATCCATTACTTCTTTCACATGAACCCGGCTGGTTTCTAACATTGCCTTTTCATCACTGTTCAAATCAAGCTCAATAACTTTTTCAACACCGTTTTTACCTAATACTACCGGCACCCCGAGGTAGCAATCTTTAATGCCATACTCTCCATCTAATTGCATGCACACTGGCAAAACCCTCTTTTGATCTCTCACAATTGCCTCCACCATTTGTGCCGCTGCGGAACCTGGTGCATACCAAGCTGATGTGCCCATCAACTTCACCAATTCACCTCCACCTACTTTTGTGCGTTCAATAATGGCATCCAATTTATCTTTGCTGATCAATTCCGTAACCGGAATACCAGCTACAGTTGTATATCTTGGAAGTGGCACCATGGTATCGCCATGGCCACCCAATAAAATCGCTTGAATATCTTTTGGGGAAACATTTAAAGCTTCCGCCAAAAAAGCACGATAGCGTGCCGTATCCAAAATACCAGCCATACCCATCACACGTGTGCGTGGAAGTTTTGATGTGAGATGCGCCTGATAAGTCATTACATCCAGCGGATTGGAAACCACAATAATGATCGCATTTGGAGAATGTTTAACAACATTTTCAGTTACTGATTTTACAATGCCAGCATTGGTATTAATCAAATCATCACGAGTCATGCCTGGTTTACGTGGCAAACCGGATGTAATTACAACAACTTCTGAACCCGCAGTTTTTGAATAATCGTTGGTAGAGCCTATGGTGCGACTATCATACAAATTGATCGGAGCCTTTTGCCAAATATCAAGTGCTTTGCCTTCAGCAAACCCCTCGCGGATATCAACCAGTACAATTTCGTTTGCAATTTCTTTGTACGCCAACACATCAGCACACGTAGCGCCTACATTTCCGGCACCTACAACAGTTATTTTCATAATAGTGGGATTAGATATTTGAAAAATTAGTGGCGCAAATTTATCAATCGAGTGTCTAAAAGGAAAAAGTATTGCCTTTAAATATGACCAAGTGCGAAAGTAATTACCTGATTGGTCGAATCTGTAATTTTAAATCGATTGTCTAAGCGATGGCCGACCACCCAGACAATTTCACCGGCAGACTCAAGCACTGTAACGGAGTCCTTTTCGCCTAACGAAATCTTTCCATCAATCAAAAAATCACTGATTTTCTTCCGATGAGTCATCCCCAACGGATAGAAGTAATCTCCTGCCCTCCATTTTCGCCAAATAATAGGATACTTCAATTTTGCAGCATCCAAGCTGGCCATATTTGAATTCGAGGAAAATCCATCAGGGGTCTCGGTGCCAATTGTCAATTGCCACAAACCTAGCGCTGCAAGCTGTTGGTTTTCTTTGATCTGAATGTCAGTCAACTTATCATTAAGAATTGTAATAATGATACAATCCCGATCAATCACCAACTTATGCGAATCCGATAGAAACTGCTTACCGGATTGACCATGAAGCGCATTCATAACACCCTGGCTGGTGGCATAATTAAATCCTAAATCTTTAATACCATGCCACAATAGGGCTGCACTTTCGTGGGAGTTGAGGCCAGTCTTTTTTATTTTAATCGCATCACTCTCAATCGTCCAATAATCATTCTTCCAAGTCTCAATTTTGTTTTTCAAGAGTGCGAACTCACCCTCAATCTTATTGAAGGACTCCTTAAACGTTTCTTCAAGCGATGGATTTATTTTCTTCAATATTGGAATAACCTGATGTCGGATTAAATTCCGTTGATAATCATCTGTTGCATTGCTACTATCCTCGCGCCAAGCAATTGAATGCACGGCTGCATAGTCTTCAATCTGCTTTCGCGTTGCAAATAGCAATGGCCTTAGTTTGTTTTTACTTTTAACCGGAATGCCCATCATTCCTTCAATGCCTGCTCCTCGAGCAAGGTTAATGAGAACTGTTTCAATAGAATCATTCAAATGGTGCGCGGTGCACACGCAATCTGCCTTTACGGTTGAAAGCAATTCATCAAACCAATCGTACCTAAGTTCACGAGCTGCCATTTGAGTGGAGAGCTTATTCTCTGTGGCATATTTATTGGTATCAACGCGTTTGCTATGAAACGCAATTTTATGTCTATCGCACCATTCTTTAACAAATCGTTCATCTTCATCCGAAGCGTTGCCGCGCAATTCAAAGTTCATATGAGCCACCTCAAAAGAAAGTTGGCACGATTGAAACAAATGGAGCATGACCATCGAATCGAGGCCGCCACTAACAGCAAGCAAAAACTTGTCTTTTTCTGGCAAGCACAATTCTCCAATATGTTTCAGGAATTTCGTTTTCACGGGTTCAAAGATAAGTTTTCTCTATTTTTGACCTCGCTATGACTCGTTTTACTTTCTTAATACTTCTTGTATTTGCTGCGGCTGCCGCGCAGGCTCAGAAACGGGTAAAACTGAAAAAAGCCGATAACTTGATTGGTGGCATTAAAGATGGGCAACGGTTCGATCGGGTTATTGGCAATGTGGTCTTTGTTCAAAATAAAACAACCATATACTGCGACTCCGCACACTTTTTTAAGTCAGAAAACAGAATTGAAGCTTTCGGAAAAGTGCACATCACAGAAGGCGACTCTGTAGACGTAACCTCACAAGCGCTTAGTTATGATGGAAATAAAAAGGTAGCTTATCTCCGTAGAAATGTGGTGTTCACTAAATTAGGAATTGCTACACTCTACACCGATTTTCTAGATTACGACCGACCAAAAAATGAAGCACGCTACTTCAATGGCGGCAAATTGGTTGACACCACCAATGTGCTAACAAGTAAAAAAGGGTATTACGACATTCGTACCAACTTAGCTTCTTTTAAAAAGGAGGTTGTTGGAGTTAATCCAGACTACACGTTAGCCTCTGACACACTTCAGTACAATTCAAAAACCAAAGTTATTTACTTCCGCGATCTCACTACCGTAAAAGACAAAGATGGTGGCGAGGCTATTTATCAAAGTGGTTTTTATAACACCAACCAAAAAGTATCGAACCTGAATACTGGAGAGATAGAAACTGCTGAATACAAGATAAAAGGCGATGAATATTTTATTGACGATACAAAAAAAATGTATCGGGCAAAATCAAACGTAGTCATGACTTCCAAAGAAGAAAACATGATTATTTACGGTGACGAAAGTTTTTACGACAAGAAGAATGGACTTTCAAAAGTCTATAACAATGCCTACATAGCTAAAATTGGCGATAACCTTGATACCCTTTTTATAACTGCCGATACCCTTGTTTCTATCGAAAGCAAAGACCCGAAAAAAAAGAGGCTTTTAGCATACAACCATGTAAAAATTTGGAAAGCCGATCTGCAAGGTGTTGCGGATTCGCTGGTTTACGTTGCTTCTGACTCAACCATTCATTTCTTTACTGAGCCTGTTTTGTGGAGCGATGGCAATCAAATGACTGCAGACTCTATCTGGATGCAGCTTAAAAATAAAACAATTGATAAGTTGTATATGATTGCTAATTCATTTGTAGCCTCACAAGACTCCTTAAAAAACTTTAACCAGATAAAAGGCAGGCGCATGACCGCAAACTTTGCTGGCAGCAAAATAAATCATGTATTAGTAGAGGGCAATGGCGAAAGTCTATACTATGCGCTACAAGAAGAAGAGGTTGAAAAAGATGGCAAGAAGTACCTGATCACTTTTATTACCGGCATGAATAAAATGATCTGTAGTAACATGCGCATCAACTTTGTAGAAGGCAAAGTAAATAATGTGAGTGCCTATGTAATGCCCGATGCATCCTTTATTCCGCCACTCGAAATCAAAGAAGCCGACCGGAAACTTAAAGGCTTTACCTGGAAGGCTGCCGAGCGACCAACCCGGGCTGATGTTGTAAAAAAGTCAGCCCCAACGACATCTGGTATTAAAAAATTGTGAAATCCTTCATTTTTTTTCATTTACTCCAATATTTATAATACCTTTTCCATCGAATTAGTTTGCCTTGCTATGAAATCTTGGGTAATCATCGTTCTTCTGTTGATTTCCAGTCTTACCGGACTGACCCAAAACTTCGACCTTATCGATCGGCAAGAGAATTTTAGAACTCCGGTAGGCGAAACACTTCAGATTCCATTAAAGATCAAAAACACCTCAGATAAGCCTCAATTTTACATTGTTCTAAAACTTCAATCGGATTTGAGTTCCAATCAAAAGGCGTATTTCTGCCTTGATAAAAAGTGTTTGGACCCCAGTATAAACGAGTTTTCTAAAAAAATTGAGCCCGGTGAAATCATTAATTTGAATTACACCATTGAAGGAGGCATGGTGCCCGGTCAAAATTCTATCCGGTTTCAAGTCTTCCCGAAAGGAAGCCCTCAAGAAATTACTGAATATGCCGTTTCTGTGGCGATTCATGAAAAAAACGATAAACCGGTTTTGTTTCAATCGAAGGACATCACTATTCAGGATGTGTACCCTAATCCTGTGCAAGATCAAGCATTCATTGATTATAGAATTCACAATGAAGATGTTAAGGCCAAGTTGGTTATTCATAACATTTTAGGAAAACCAATGAATGAATATGAATTACCTTTCTCAGAATCCAGGGTAAAACTTCAAACAGAAGAATTTACTTCAGGAATCTATTTTTACACACTTTATCTGAATAACAACGGGGTTCTTACCCGTAAATTGATCGTGAGAAAATAATGCTGGCCTTGTTCCGTTAATTAGGCGATTGGCTCAAATTGCTATTTTAAGGCTCTGTCGTATATTTGCAGGCTTAAACTTAAGGCAACCCTTAATATTTTAGTATTTAAGAGCACTTAGTAAAAACTGATGCGATTTAATCAACCTATACTTTTCATTCTTGTAATAGCGCTATCTGCTTCCTGTAGTAAATTCAGGAAAATTGAAAAAAGCGAAGACTGGCGCGTAAAATACGAAGCAGGCTTAAATTACTTTGCTAAGAAAGATTATTACCGATCTTCTCTCCTGTTCGAATCTATTTTGCCTATTGTGCGCGGCTTACCAGAAGGTGAAAAGGTTGAATTCAACCTTGCCTATTGCCAATACAATGAAAAGCTTTACCTATTAGCATCCGATCAGTTTAAGACATTTTACGAAACCTATGGCCGAAGTGCAATGGCACAAGAAGCTACTTTCATGTATGCCTATTCGCTTTATGCTTCCTCACCCGATCACAACAAAGATCAGAGCAGTAGTATTGAAGCCATGAATGCCATGCAGAACTTTTTGAATAGATATCCCGGTAGCCAATTTATGAATCAGGCCACTGAAGTAATTTCGGTAAGTCAGCAGAAGCTTGAAAGAAAGGGGTTTGAAAATGCCCGTCAATACATGAAGTTAAAAATGTTTGGCGCTGCCGTTATTGCTTTCGATGATTTCAAGAAGAACTTTCCTGATTCAAAGTTTTTGGAAGAATCTGCCTATTTAAAAGTACAGGCCGAATTTGAACTTGCCAAAATTAGTATTCCATCCAAGCAACTTGAGCGTTTTACCAATACAGTTGTCTTCTACAAAGAATTAGTTGACAATTTTCCTAATAGCAACTTCTTGAAAGAAGCTCAACGGTATTATTCAGAAAGTCTATCCGAAGTAAATAAGTTAAAAAATAATAAAATCTAAATTATGGCTATCCAACCGTCAATTGTAACCCGCGATGTAGATAAGATTGCAGCTCCGACAGGAAACCTATATGAGTCTGTTGTTGTAATCTCAAAACGCGCGCGTCAAATCGCGATCAACCTAAAAGAGGAATTAAATAACAAACTTGCTGAGTTTGCTACTACAGTAGATAACTTGGAAGAAGTGTTTGAAAACCGCGAACAGATAGAAATCTCTCGTTATTACGAGCGCATGCCTAAGCCTACCTCAACAGCTATTGAAGAATTTTTGGAAGGCAAACTGAACTATCGGTTACGTTCAGAAACTGATCTACAGGTAGAAGTTAAGCCGGAGTAAGCAATGCTTACGGGAAAAAGAATTTTGCTGGGAGTAAGTGGCAGTATTGCTGCTTACAAATCAGCCTTCTTAACCCGGTTATTAGTAAAGGCTGGAGCAGAAGTAAAAGTTATCATGACTCCTTCGGCTCATGACTTTATAACTCCACTTACGCTTTCTACGCTCTCTAAAAATCCTGTCCTCACAAATTTTACCAAGGATGAAACGGGTCAATGGAACAATCATGTTGACTTAGGTTTATGGGCTGATGTCTTTGTGATAGCTCCGGCTACTGCCAATACGTTGGCAAAAATGGCTTCTGGAAT
>Ga0209480_10000093_pt1 | contig 84646 bp, 82 predicted proteins | sample JI61114C2DNA_FD_187501 | JGI IMG/M metagenome (GOLD analysis project Ga0209480, IMG submission 187501) | Wastewater effluent complex algal communities from Wisconsin, to seasonally profile nutrient transformation and Carbon sequestration -... | ecosystem: Engineered > WWTP > Effluent > Algae...
GACATCAGCAGGCGTTTTGCAATCGCTGAGTAAGTCATCCATGAGTTTCGGGTCGAGGCGTTCCATGTTACTGCTCCTTCTTGGGATTCACGTTATATAGCAGTTACACAGTTCAGTTTACAGTCTCGCGGTTCCTCCTCAAGCGAAGCGTCGCAAAGTGGGGCGTTCTGCCGCTAAGCCTTTGCCGCCCAAAGTTGATTTGCGCCCGTTTCTGACCCAAATCGAAGAGCAGGTGGGGATGAGTTGCGTCGCGAATACCTGTGCGGGCGCGTATGAATATTTAGCCAAGCGTAATTTGGGCAGCGCGAGCGATGTCAGCCGTTTATTCATTTATTACAACGCGCGTTCAGAGTCGGATAGCCAAACTGAAGACGATGGCACTTCGATGTGGGATGCGATTGAGGCGTTGAAAAAGTACGGTGCTTGCCGCGAAGACTTATGGCCGAATGATGAAGATGCGATTAATGATGAGCCTTCCGAAGCAGCTTATACGCATGGCGAATACTTCAAAATTGCCGAAGCTGAGCATGTGGAAACCCAGTTGGATTTGTGGAAGCACACGTTAGCAGACGGTTATCCGATAGCGTTTTGTCTGAATACCTTCACTTCCTTTGATAAGGCCACCGAGAGTCGCGGGCGGGTGCCTTTGCCTAAACAATCCGAGCAGGAGCGCGAAGAGCACGGTTGGCATGCGATGCTTTGTGTGGGTTATTTGGAGAAGGATCAACTATTTATCGTGCGCAATTCATGGGGCACCGAGTGGGGTGATCGTGGCTATTGCTATATTCCTTACAAATACGTGATTCATCCTGAGTTGAATGGGCATGATAGTTGGGTAGTGAAATCCCTCGAAGATTTGGATTTTAGCCAAGAGATTGAATCAGAGGATGATAGCTCGTATTTCGCAGAAGAAGGTTCGATTCAACTGTTCGATTTTTATGTGGCTACTGAGGATGTCGAGGGTTTTTCGACTGCTTTAGACGAGTTGTGCAACGAATATGCCACTGACGAGGAATACTACTTCGATTATGAAGAAACCGAAGAAGAGGGCACAACTTACGCTGAAATGAGTAATCTCGATATCACCCTTGAAGATGCGGAAGGCTTCCTTGAGGCGCTTGAGGAACTCTGCACGGAGTGGGCAGACGATGAAGACTACGATTATTCAGTGGAAGGCGTAGACGGTGGTGCTGAAGACCCAGAAGAAGACGCAGACTCTGAAGATGAAGACAGCAAGGGTGAAACTTTAAGCCTAGCAGACTTCTATATTTACACTGAAAATGGCGAGCAGGTGGTTGAGAAAATCGATGCGCTCTGCGCGAAACACAGCCAAGACAGCGAGCACTACGACTATGATTGGGAAGAAGAGGAAGACGAAGATGGAACCTATATTTCCTTCACTCGCTTCGAGATTATTCCCGATGATGAGGAAAAATTCTTAGCAGCCTTGGAGGCTTTGTGCGAAAAATTGGCTGAAGAGGGTGGCTATGATTGGGAGTAGAGCGTTTTTAGTGCAACCGCCTTCTAAAGGCGGCAGATATTGGTTGGCCTTATTAAGGCCAATAACCGCTCATCAGGTAGTACAGTTGCATACAAAATTCAGCTGAAATAGGCTTTTTAATTATTAATTGGCTTATAACCTAAATAAAAAATGCCTGTCATCACTATTTATTGCCCATCTATCAGAAAAAAGCCCAGCTTTCCTTTCAGGCTATACCAACCTCTAGTTTAAGTAGTGCAGGACGTGCTGCGATTGAAAATAAATATATTATGGATAGATGAGGTATTTAATCATGACATTCGGCGCAATTGGTGGAGTTGGTTTAGGTGCATCAGCAGGTGTTTCTGCCAACCAACATGTTGAGCAGACCAAACCCAATGATGTGTATTACGGTAGTGGTTTTAACTCGCAGGTTAACGCAGGTGGCAATTTTGCTAGTCACATGCAAAATACAGGATCTATAGGCAGTCTTTGCTCACAATGGGCTCAGGGTGTTTGTGGCTCAGACGGATCTAAGGGTAGTTCAAGCTCCTGGGGTGCTGAAGGTTCTAAAGGCTCTGATGGTTCTAAGGGTAGTTCAAGTTCTTGGGGCGCTGAAGGTTCTAAAGGCTCTGATGGTTCTAAGGGTAGTTCAGGTTCTTGGGGCGCTGAAGGTTCTAAAGGCTCAGACGGCTCTAAAGGTAGTTCAAGCTCTTGGGGTGTTGAAGGTTCTAAGGGTTCTGATGGCTCCAAAGGCAGTGGTAGCGTAGACGGTTCTAAAGGCTCTGATGGCTCCAAAGGTAGCTCAAGCTCGTGGGGCGCTGAAGGTTCTAAAAGCTCCGATGGTTCTAAGGGTAGTTCAAGCTCTTGGGGCGCTGAAGGTTCTAAGGGTTCTGATGGCTCCAAAGGCAGTGGTAGCGTAGATGGCTCCAAAGGCGGTTCTAGCTCATGGGGTTTTAATTTTGGTGGTAGCAAAGGCATTAATTGCTAAGCTAATAATTTAACGAAACCCAGCTAACTCAAGTTCGCCTTGACCCTATCCTGAGCAGGATAGGGTCAATTCAATAGCAGTAATTTGATTCCTTCACTATTTCCACGTCTTATACACAGTGTTTGCAGCCTGCCTAAGCCTTGGGTAGAGTGAGCACATTCTTGGTGAATTCGAGTTTTTCATGTCCCAACCTTCTTTTCTGCAGCGTCATCGCACTGTCCCCGTGAAAGTCGGGCAGATTTTGGTAGGCGGAGATGCGCCTGTTGTTATTCAATCTATGACCAATACCGATACAGCCGATGCGGTACGTACAGCCATTCAATGTGCTGAGTTAGCTCAAGCCGGTTCTGAGTTAGTGCGCATCACGGTCAATAGCCTAGAAGCCGCCCAAGCAGTACCTGAAATCCGTGAGCGCTTAGACAAGTTGGGCTGTGATGTGCCGCTGATTGGCGATTTTCATTTTAATGGGCATAAATTGCTGAGCGCTGTACCTGAGTGTGCTACCGCTTTAGCCAAGTATCGGATCAATCCGGGCAATGTCGGGCGCGGTAAAAAGCGTGATGAGCAATTCGCGCAAATGATTGAGTTTGCTTGCCGCTATAACAAGCCAGTACGCATTGGCGTGAATTGGGGATCGCTCGATCAAGAGCTACTAGCACGGAAATTAGATGCCAACTCTCAGTTAGCTCAACCATTAGCGCTATATGAGGTGATGCATGAAGCTCTGATTGAGTCCGCTTTGACTAGTGCTGCCAAGGCTGAAGAATATGGCTTGCCGCACGATTCTATTATTCTGTCCTGTAAGCTTAGTGAAGTGCAAGGCTTGATTCGTACTTATCGGGACTTAGCCAGCCGTTGTGATTATCCGCTACATTTAGGTTTGACTGAAGCAGGTATGGGGAGCAAAGGTATCGTGTACTCCACCGCTGCACTGTCGGTACTCTTGCAAGAAGGAATTGGCGATACGATTCGGATTTCGCTCACGCCTGAGCCGCATGCCAAACGTGAAAAAGAAGTGATTGTTGGGCAGGAGATTTTACAAGCCTTAGGTTTGCGTTCCTTTACGCCGCAAGTGATTGCTTGTCCGGGTTGTGGGCGGACTTCGAGTGATTATTTTCAGCGCTTAGCCGAGCAGATTCAAAACTGGTTACGTGCACAAATGCCCACTTGGCGCACTCAATATGCTGGTGTAGAAACGATGTCAGTCGCGGTGATGGGGTGTGTGGTGAATGGTCCTGGCGAAAGTAAGCATGCGAATATTGGGATTAGCTTGCCCGGTAGCGGAGAAGTTCCTGTTGCACCTGTGTATGAAGATGGCGAAAAAACCGTAACTTTAAAAGGCGATAATATTGCTACCGAATTCCAAGCTTTGGTTGAGGCCTATGTGCAACGTAGCTATCGACCCGCCGCATAAATGACGAATTTGTGATTTTAGGTTGAATTTTGGAAAATAGTTGGCATCATTGCCTTGACAAAAAAATCCTAAAACGCTTTAATAGCGACCTCTTGAGGCCGGGTAGCTCAGTCGGTAGAGCAGCGGATTGAAAATCCGCGTGTCGGCAGTTCGATTCTGCCCCCGGCCACCAAGTTCAATATTTTTCGTTTCATTGCATTTCCTTTTAGTTTTACCTCTTTTTCTTGATTTTTCATTGTCGAACTTGCGGTTGCTTGTGATAACGACAATCTATTAGTTCGTAACCGAGTTAAATTTTTTTAACTCGGTTTTTTCTTTTTAGCTTCCCCTATTTTTGATATTGCCTAGACTGCGTAATCTCATGATTAGCTTATATGGCAATACTCATACTCTAAATTCGCAGCCTTAGATGAGTTTTTTATGTCAATCCGCAATGCGAGTCTCGATTGACTATAGTCAATCACAGAATCTGTTACACTATGCGCGCTTAAGTAGGGTTTGAGCACTTCCTTTGCTATTGAGCGCTGTATCTAGACAGCACACTACCTAAGCTGGCTTTTAAAAGGCTCCGCTGGCCGGATTACCTAAAAAATTACCCATACTAACTGAGAGGGCCATTCAAACTATGCGATTTCGTTTTCCTGTAGTCATTATTGACGAAGACTTCCGCTCCGAAAATACGTCGGGTTTAGGTATCCGCGCTTTAGCCAAAGCGATTGAAGAGACCGGCATGGAAGTATTAGGCGTGACAAGTTACGGTGATTTATCCACCTTTGCTCAGCAGCAAAGCAGGGCTTCTGCATTTATTCTTGCGATTGATGATGAAGAATTCGCCGCTGCCGCCGAAACAGATGAAAACGGCAATAGTGAGCCTTATGCCTTAAGAGCGCTACGTAATTTCGTCGAGGAAATTCGTTGGCGCAATGCAGAGATTCCGATTTTCTTGCATGGTGAAACTCGCACTGCGCGCCACATTCCCAACGATATTTTGCGTGAATTGAATGGCTTCATTCACATGTTTGAAGACACTCCAGAATTCGTCGCACGCTATATTATTCGCGAAGCTAAGTCGTATCTGGATAGTTTAGCGCCACCTTTCTTCCGTGCACTCACCCATTATGCAGCGGATGGCTCTTATTCTTGGCACTGCCCAGGGCACTCAGGTGGGGTCGCTTTCTTAAAATCACCCGTTGGGCAGATGTTCCACCAATTCTTTGGGGAGAATATGCTGCGTGCGGACGTATGTAATTCGGTCGATGAATTAGGTCAGTTGCTGGATCACACCGGTCCAGTCGCAGCCTCTGAGCGTAATGCAGCACGCATCTTCAATGTGGATCATTTGTTTTTCGTAACGAATGGTACCTCGACCTCGAATAAGATGGTCTGGCATTCTTGCGTGGCGGACAATGATATTGTGGTGGTTGATCGTAATTGCCATAAATCAATTCTGCATGCGATCACCATGACGGGTGCTATTCCGGTGTTTTTAACACCAACGCGTAATCATTTTGGGATTATTGGCCCGATTCCCCATAAATCTTTTGATCGGGATGCGATTGAAGCAAAAATTGCAGCACATCCACTGGCTAGTCAGTTAGGCACCAATCCACGCATTCTGACGATTACCCAAAGCACTTATGATGGCGTGCTGTATAACACCAGCATGATCAAAGAGCGTTTGGACGGTTGGATTGATAACCTGCTATTTGACGAAGCTTGGTTACCGCATGCTTCTTTCCATGATTTCTATAAAGACATGCATGCCATGTCACGAAATGGCGAGCGCACGCAAAAGTCGATGGTGTTCGCGACTCAATCCACCCATAAATTGCTGGCTGGTTTATCGCAGGCTTCGCAAATTTTGGTACAGGACGCGAAAGAAACTAAGCTTGATCAGCATATCTTCAATGAAGCTTATTTGATGCACAGCTCTACCAGCCCGCAATATGCGATTATTGCAAGCTGCGATGTGGCTGCGGCGATGATGGAAGCGCCGGGCGGTACCGCTTTAGTTGAGGAATCTATTTCTGAATCCTTAAATTTCCGCCGTGCGATGCAGAAGGTTGATAAGGAATATGGCGAATCGTGGTGGTTCCAGATTTGGGGCCCAGAAATTGCTGATGAAGAGGGCATAGGTGATCGTGATACTTGGGTGTTAAAGGCCAAGGATCGCTGGCACGGCTTCGGCAATTTAGCTGATAATTTCAATATGCTTGACCCCATCAAAGCCACCATTATCACTCCCGGTTTAGATGTGGATGGTGCCTTTAGTGATGAGATCGGCATCCCAGCGGCGATTGTGACTAAATACCTAGCTGAGCATGGCGTTATCGTTGAGAAGTGTGGCCTATATAGCTTCTTTATTATGTTTACCATCGGTATTACCAAAGGCCGCTGGAACACTTTATTGACGGCTCTCCAGCAATTCAAAGACGATTTCGATAAGAATCAACCATTATGGCGGGTGCTGCCGGAATTCAGTGCACGTAATCCACGCTATGAAAAGATCGGTCTGCGTGATCTGTGCTTACAAATTCATGCTTTCTATGCGGAATACAATGTGGCGCGCCTGACCACTGAAATGTATTTGTCGGATATGGAACCTGCTATGAAACCCTCCGTGGCCTTCGCGATGATGGCGCATCGCAAAATTGATCGTGTGCCGGTGGACCAATTAGAAGGGCGGATTACGGCCAGTTTAGTAACGCCTTATCCGCCGGGCATTCCGCTCTTGATTCCGGGTGAGCGCTTCAATAAAACCATCGTGGATTATTTGAAATTCACGCGGGTATTTAATGAGAAATTCCCCGGCTTTGAAGCTGATGTGCATGGCTTGACGGTGGATATTGTGGATGGCGTGAAGCAATATTATGTAGATTGCGTCAAGCAATAAAACTTAAATGCAATGGCAATGGCTAGCTGAAAAACTAGCCATTGCAAGCGATTAAAGATGCTTTTCAATCCAATCTTTGACCCAAGGCTTATGCTCGCGAATCTCTTCCTTGCTTAAGCCTTTGAGTTCATGCGGAAACACTAGCCATTCATCGGTTTCATGCACGAAATAATCGGGGCGTAGCGTGGTCTGATTTTTATTCGGTTTGAAATAGGGCGTGGCAATGCGAATATCATTCGGCGTATTCAAACGTGCTTGACTACGAATCTTATCCAACGCGGCTTTAATGCTATTCCCAGAATCAAACACATCATCCACGATTAGCAGTGAATCGGGCGCATTAATGTGCTTCAACAGATATTCAAGGCCATGCACCTTAACTTCGCGTGCGGTTTGATTTAAGCCGGTGTAGTAAGAGGTGCGAATCGCAATATGATCAGTCGAGACGCCAAAGTATTCAAATAATTCCTGCACCACAATGCCAACCGGCGTGCCACCACGCCAGATTGCGACAATAAAATCAGGCCGAAAACCACTATCGTAGATTTTTTCCGCTAATTGGATAGAGCTATCCATTAAGTCTTGGGGGGTTAAAAAGACTTTTTGAATTGATGCAGACACGATGTAATCCTTTCGCTGAGCGCCTGAAACTGGAGTCAGGACGTTAGCATCATTTTTGAGATTTCTCTATGCCGTTGTAATGGTTTTGTCATCTCCAGCGTTAAAAGCTGGCCGCGTTCAACCACGACTTTGCCATGAATAATCGACAAATCGACCGTGAAATTTTGACAGAAAACCGCAGCTGCTAGCGGATCGTGCCCCGCACCCGCATAATTTAAGCGGTTCAGGTCAATGGCAATCAGATCGGCACTTTTGCCTACTTCAAGCGAACCAATATCAGTACGCCCTAAGGCAGCCGCTCCACCACGGGTGGCTAAGCGTAAGGCTTCACGTGCAGTCATTGCGGCTGGGTTGCCTGCAAAACCTTCACGTCCTCCTAACGGCATACTGCTGGAGTATTGATGTGGAGCGATGCGTTGCAACAACATGGCTTGGCGCACTTCCGCTAGCATGTGGCTGCTATCATTCGAGGCTGAGCCATCCACGCCTAAACCAACGTTTACCCCAGCCCGCGTCATTTTTGGAATCGGTGCAATGCCACTAGCTAAGCGCATATTGCTGGTCGGGCAGTGCGCAACGCCCGTTCCCGTTTGGGCGAATTTATGGATATCTGCTGCATTCATATGTACACAATGTGCATGCCAACAATCACAACCTGTCCAGCCTAACGACTCTACATAATCCACCGGACGCATCCCAAACTTAGCCAAGCAGAATTGTTCTTCATCTAAAGTTTCTGCGAGATGGGTATGTAAATGTACGCGTTGGTAGTGACGAGCTAAATTCGCACTTTCACGCATTAAATCCGCAGTGACCGAAAACGGCGAGCAAGGCGCAAGTACCATCCGTAGCATGCTGTGCTCACTCGCATCGTGATACGTTTCAATTAAGCGCTGCGAATCTTTGAGAATCGCAGCTTCATTTTCAGTCACTCGATCAGGTGGCAGCCCGCCCTTGCTTTCACCTAAAGACATCGAACCGCGTGCAGCATGAAAGCGCATACCGATTTCTTGCGCCGCTCGAATTTGGCTATCGAGCGTGCAATCATTCGGATAAATATAGAGGTGATCGCTGCTGGTGGTGCAGCCAGACAGCATTAACTCGGCTAAGCCTGTTAAGGTGCTGATGTAGACGCCCTCATCGGTGAGCTTCGCCCAGATCGGATACAGAGTTTTTAACCAAGTGAATAAATCATCATCTTGTGCGACTACCCGAGTCAGGGTTTGGTACAGGTGATGATGAGTATTCACCAAGCCGGGCAGAATCAGATGATCGCGCAAGTCAAACACTTGATCAGCACTAGCCGGTAAATCCTTGCTAGCACCGATCTGTTTAATCAAATGATCTTCAATATAAACGCCAGCATCGGCTAGCTCAGTCCCTGTATCGTCAAAGGTGGCGAGCAGGGTAGCATTTTTGAGAAGAATAGAAGACAAGGGTTTGACTCGGCTCATGAGTGGGCTATTTACACCCAGCAGTGGCTGCAGTTGGGCAGGCAACTTTCATCAAGGGTATAATATTGTCGCTGGTAAAGGGGCTGGCGCCCATAAATTTCTGCTTAGTATCCGTCGGCCCCCAACTGGTTGTGCCGACTACCAAATTCATTTTGCCAGCAATACCGATATTAGTACCTTGAAGTTTGGCTACTTCGCCGAAATTAATTAACCAAGGGCCACCACTAGAACCCCCCGTTTGACGCGAGCCAATCAGTGTATTGTTAGAAGCTTCGGCGACTACCATGCCTCCCGCATCGGTGCGTTGCATCATTTCGCCACCATCGTGAGAGACTGGATAACCCAGCTGAGTAATCTGTGTTTTACCTTCGACTACACCGTAGCCGTTCCACGCATAACCAAACCAGCCGGTAGAGTGGCCGGGGTATTTGCCCCTTTGTGGCGCTAGTTTAATGACAGCCAAGTCATTCGTGCAAACCACGCCGGGTTGAGCACAATCGGCGCTGCCGTTTAAATAGGAGTTCATCACATAGATATTAGTCGCTGTCCAAATGCCAAAAGGAGCTTGGCCTTTATAGTAAGCAGGTACATATTGAACATTAGTAAAAAAGGTATTCGTGCCAAACTCTGCAATACAGTGAGCCGCAGTGACGACGATACCCGGTTTGATGAGTGAAGCTGAGCAAACGCCTGTATCAGCGCCTACTTTGAAGAATAAGCGCCCTGCACGGCGGAAATAATCAACTTGTGACAGTTGTAGACCCCCCATATCAACCCGCGAGGTGGTGAAAGGTAAGTTAGCAGTGCCATAAGCACGAGTATCAGTGGCTGCTCCCTTCTGAGCTAAGCTGGCACTCGTGGCAGTATCTATGAGTTGTAGGGGACGGGTTTGACCGTTACCTACACCGCCTTCAGCAAACCCAGCAGGACCAAGCCTACTTGGTGTACTAAGCCTAGTCAGATCAAGCTCAATAGCCGTGGTGAGTTTGGGTTGAACTGAACGTGCATTAGCATAATCCAGTGGGGTTGCAACTCGGTTTTGTTCAACCGCTAGCTCAAACACGTCTGCCTCGGTTTCTGCAAGCGCTATTTGAGTGCTCGCTATCAGTATAGACAGACTCAGTAAAGGCTTAATCATTCTTATCATCACCAACACCTCGCTCGAAATGGTTATAGGTCAGCTCGCTACTGCCCAGTGGGTTTATTTTTAGGCGGTGTTAATCAAAAAAATTGATCCAGCCGGTATAAATTCTTAAAGCAGTGCTCGTCAAGCATAACACAGCAAAACCATAAGCCAGCTCATTAAACCAAGTAGGGACTAAACACATCAGCGTGAACACTAGTATAGTTTCAGTTGCCTCGGTTAAGCCACCTAGATAGTAGAAGCTTTTATGGGGATAAACCGAGCTACTGATTTGGCGTTTGGCTGCAAAAATCGCAAAGGCTAAAAAGCTGCTCCCTGTACCTATAAAACTATAGATTAATACCGCTGCTGCTAAGGCATTTTCTGCAGGATTTGCCAACGCAAAACCCAAAGGGACAGCTGAATAGAATAAAAAATCCAGCACAATATCTAAAAAACCGCCACGATCAGAGGTCTGGGTCAGGCGTGCAATCGTGCCATCTAAACCATCCAACAGGCGATTCAATAAAATAGCTAATAAGGCTAGCCAATAATGCTCAAACGCTAACAAAGGCAAAGCACTGATGCCAATCAAGAAGCCAATGACGGTCACTTGATTGGCATTGAAACCCCATTGAATCAATCGCTGAGCCAGTTGGACTTGCTGCTGTTTGCTATGCTTCAACACTAGGCTATCTAGCATACCGCTGCTCCTCTAAACGAAGGATGCAGCCACCTTCAGGGCTATCCGTGTGGTCGTGTGTGACTAAAATAGCCGGAATCTTCAGTGCAGCAATTTGCGTGAAAACGAACTGGCGAAATTGCTGCCTTAATTCGGTATCTAAGCGCGCAAAGGGTTCATCCAATAACAAAGCTTGCGGCTGAGCCAGTAGAGCGCGCAACACACTGACTCGGGCGCGTTGCCCACCCGATAAGCTGCTAGGGTCACGTCGGTAAAAGCCCGTTAAACCGGCTTGAGCTAAAGCCGCTTCAATCTGAAGTTTGCGCTCAGCGCCTTTGATTTTGGCAGGCAAGGCAAAGCCTAAATTGCCCCCCACATTCAAATGCGGAAATAGCAAATCATCTTGAAATAAGATGCCAATCTGGCGTTGCTCCGTGGGGAGCTGATCAATGGGCCGCTGGTTTAAATAAGCTTGGCCACTAGCCACAAAAGCTGCCGGTAAAGCGCCAATCAACCAGCTGAGCAGAGTCGATTTGCCTACACCGGAAGCACCCATTAGGGTGAGCACTTCCCCCGCATTGACCTGCAAGCTTAAATTGCGAATTAAGAAATGCTTTTGTTGTTGAATGCTGAGATTTTGGACGCTGAGCATTATTTCAATCCTTGATGGTTACGCCCCAACCACTGGCTCAAACTAGTGGCTAAAACAAAAGCGAGTAAGGGTAATAAGGCTTGCAACACCGCTTGCACCGCTAAACTTGCGCGATTACCTCCTGCACTTAGGCTCACGGCTTCGGTGGTCACTGTTTCAATCCGTCCGCCACCGATAAATAAGGTTGGCAAATACTGGGCCACACTCACTGCAAAACCCACTGCACAAGCCGCTAAAATCGGACGAATCAGCATCGGCCATTTAATATAAATACAGGCCTGCCAATGGCTATAAGTTAGAGTTTTTGCAGTCAGTACAAAACGTTCGTCAAAATTGCGATAAGCCCCCGCGAGCGTCAGCAGCATATAGGGCAAAACCCAAGCTAAATGGCTCCAAATCACGGCGGCTAAGTTCCCATCGAAATTTAATAATAAAGCCACTTGATACTGAGCTGCGGTGAACGGTAGCGCGGGAATAATTAAGGAGAGATATAACCAAGCTTGCTGCTTGCTACCCCATTCTAGCCAAAGCAGTGTTAAGGGGAGAGCGATGAAAACGCAGCAACTGGCAATGAAAATGGTTGTGCTGAATGGCTCAAAAGCAGCCCTATGCCAAGCGTTTAAACTGAAATCGTCGGGGATAATTTGTGGAAAAAACCATGAACCTGCCAATGACCACAGCAGCAATAAAAACAGTGCCAGCCAAACTGGCAAACTGAGTAGGCTACTGAGCGCTAGTTTAAGCACCGGATAGGTACGAAGTTTATGTCTGTGGCCGGTCGGTGTTGCGAGTCGTTTGCTTAATACCAGATAGGCCAAATAACCCAAGGCTGCACCCATTAGGAGTAAACCAATCAGTAGCAAAGCTAAGCTCTGCGCTTTTAATTGCTGACTTGGATCAGGATCAGTAAACCACTGCCAAGCCAGCACAGCTAAAGTGGGCGGGGTAGACGGGCCTATAATTAGCGCCATATCTACCACTGACAAGCCATAAGCAAATACCGCAAGTAATGGCCAAGCTAAGCGCTTTAAAAGCTGCGGGAACAAAATTTGCCAGCCCATTTGCCAACGCCCATAGCCTAAACTCTGCGCGACTAAGCTTTGTTTGAGCAGCCACTCTTGATTAAGCAAACTCGTGAGTATCCAGAGCAAAAACCAAGTTTCTTTTAAGACTAAGGCGAGCGTTAAACTCAAAGCATAAGGGTCTTGCGTGGTGATCCAGTTGGGGGGCGCTGTCCAAGCGAAGAAAGGCGCGATTAAACGTACCAGCCAGCCAGACGGCGCTAATAGCAACACTAAACCAATCGCAAAAGCCGCATGCGGCAGGGCTAAAAAAACGGGTAATTGGCGCTGTAAACGCTGCCAAGCACGTGAAGGATAAAATAAAAATACCAACGAACAAGCTAGCCACAAAGCCCAAATAGTAGAAATACCCGCTGAAAACAGGGTAAGTTTTAAGGCAGGCAGTGTTTGCGAGTCAGCCCAAAGCAAGAGCCAATTGTTTGCACTCAAACCATCATTAAGGGCTGGGATTAACCCCAGCAACGGCAACCCCAAAATCACTAACACGCCTAACCAAGCAACTCCCCATAACATCCAATCGAGTGAGTTATGGGGAGTGCGCTTAGCCGAGTTGTTTGCCGTCAGCATCCGCGAGCTTAGCTGCCGTAGCGCTGCAACCATTCTTTTTCCAAAGCTTCAACCCAGCTGGCATGCGGCTCGGCTAAAGTGGGTATATCAGCGGGCAGAGTGCTGGCTGTAGCAGCCTCTTGGCTAGCAGCTGGTAATTTATCAGCTAACAGTACGCTGGGATCTCCCCACACTTTCACATCGGCTTTGTGTGCTTGCGCTTCAGGGGAAAGCAGGAAGTTAGCGAAGACTTGAGCGCCTTCTTTGGCCTTCGCATTAAACGGAATGGCTACAAAGTGCACATTGCCAATCGTTCCTTGCTTGAAGCCGAAGCTATAAGCAGTTTTCGGTAAACTACCTTTTTCGATTAGGCTGGCTGCTTCATTGGGATTGAAAGTGAGGGAAATTAATAATTCACCATCTGCCAACTTTTGATGCATTTCTGAGTCGCTAGCAGGGAAGCTCTTCCCTTGTTGCCAAGCAACCGCATGCAGTTGATCGAGATAATCCCAAAGTGGCTTAGTCATAGTTGCGAATTGAGCGGGATCGACTGGCTTAGTTAAAGCGCTAGGATCAGTGCTTAGCTCCAACAGAAATTGCTTGAGAAAAGTAGTGCCATGAAAGCTAGGTGGTTTGGGGTAGCTCACTCGCCCCGGATTCTGTTTGGCAAATTCTAATAAAGCAGCTGCTGAATCGGGAGCGCTAGCAACTTTACTGCGATCAGCAATAAAGGTGAGTTGAGCCGTCCCCCAAGGGGCTTCTAGGCCATCGGTGCTTTCGGAGAAATCTTGCCGCACCGGCTTGTTAGTATCGACATTGCTCCAATTGGGTAGTTGTTCTGCCCAAGGCCCATAGAGTAATTTTCCACGCTTAAGGGCGCTAAAGTTTTCACCATTCACCCAAATTAAATCGACCGAACCATCGGTAGTTCGGCCTGCTTGTTGCTCCGTTTGAATGCGCTTGACCACTTCAGCAGCGTCGGTGATTTTGACCTGCTTGACAGTAATAGCGTAGCGCTGCTTAGCTTGTTCGGCAGCCCATTCGATATAGCTATTGATATTTTCGCCACCGCCCCAAGCATTGAAATAGACAGTTTGGCCTTGAGCGGCTTGTTCGATCTTCGCCCAATTGGTTTCAGCTGCCTGCACATTGAAGCCAAGGCTGCTTGCGAGTACTAAGGTCGCTAAATTTAGATAGTTGAATTGCATGTATGGATTCCTGTACATAAATTTTTAGCCACGCCGCCAAGCGTGATAGCGCTCCAACCAGCCGAGTATGCGCTCTGGAGCATGCTGACGCTTCCATGCGCCTGCCACGTATTTATTGGCTTCCGCCAAAGTCGGGTAGCTGTGAATCGTGCCTAAGATTTTGTTTAAGCCCAGCCCGTGCTTCATCGCGAGCACGTATTCGGCTAATGGCTCGCCTGCTTGTGCGCCCACAATCGTCACACCCAAAATCCTATCCTTACCCGGCACGGTCAGTACTTTAATAAAGCCTGTTTTCGTCCCTTCAGCAATCGCACGATCTAGTTCAGCCAACTCAAAATGACTGAGTTCGTAAGCAATTTGCTGGGCTTGAGCTTCTTGCTCAGTCAGCCCGACACTGGCGATTTCTGGGTCGACAAAGGTCACACGCGGAATAACTCGATAATCGGCTTTGAAGCGTTTGAACTGCCCAAATAAGGCATTGACGCTGGCATACCAAGCTTGATGAGCAGCCACATGCGTAAATTGATAGGGGCCTGCTACATCGCCTGCTGCATAAATATTCGGAAATAAGGTTTCTAAGTATTCATTGGTATTGATAGTGCGCTCAGTGGGCATGCCAAGTTCTTCTAAACCAAAACCCGTTAAACGCGCTTTGCGGCCTAAAGCGATAATGACTTGATCATAAGGGATCGCTAGCTCTTGGCCTTGGGTCTGCACAATCACTTGTTTGCTTGTAGCAGTTTGCTCAAAGCGCAGCACCTGATGCGAAGTCAGTAGTTGGACACCATCCGCTTGTAAGGCTTGGGCGGCAATTTGCGCAGCATCGCTGTCTTCACGAGCTAAAATGCGTGACGATTTTTCAATGATACTAACGTTCGAGCCTAAGCGCACCAAAGCTTGGGCGAGCTCACAACCAATCGGACCTCCGCCTAAAATCACTACATGTTCAGGTGCTTGCTCTAAGGCAGCAAAGCGTTCCCATAAAGTATCGCTGGTCACATAGCCCGAATTTTCAATGCCTGGAAATTCAGGAACATGTGCTTGTGCACCCGTAGCCAGAATAAGGCTGCGGGTGCTAAGACGTTGAGTGGAACCATCTTGGAGGTGAATTTCAACTGTCCATGGGTCAAGGAGCTTGGCATAGCCCTGTAAGACTTCAACGCCTAATTGGGTGTAGCGTTCGACACTATCATGTGGCTCAACTTCAGCAATGACACTGTGCACCCGTTGCATGACTTGCTGGAATTGAATCTGTGGCGCCGCGCTCTCGATTCCATAATCGGCCGCGTGCCGAATTTGCTGCGCAACTTTGGCACTTTTGATCAGGGTCTTACTCGGTACACAGCCATAATTTAAGCAATCCCCGCCCATTTTATGCGCTTCAATTAAGGTCACTTTAGCCTTCACGGCGGCTGCAATATAAGCTGAAACTAAGCCTGCAGCACCTGCACCAATCACAATGAGATTACGATCAAATTGCTTAGGCTTAGTAAAGCCTTGGTAAACCCGCTGACCTTGAATAAAAGACAAAATGCCTTTGGCTAGCCAAGGAAAAATGCCCAGTAAAGTGAAGGATAAGAGCAGGCTAGGGGAGAGGATATTGCTTAAACTATTGATTTGCGCGAGCTGCGTACCCGCATTCACATACACAATCGTACCTGCCAGCATGCCTAATTGACTGACCCAATAGAAAGTACGAGTAGGAAGCTGGGTTAGACCCATTAATAAGTTAATGATAAAGAAAGGAAACAGTGGCACGAGGCGCAAGGTAAACAGATAAAATGCACCTTCTTTGGCAATACCTTGATTGATCGCGGTGAGTTGTTTGCTAAAACGTTGTTCAACGGTATTACGCAGCAAATAGCGGGAAGCGAGAAAAGCTAAGGTTGCCCCCACGCTGGAGGCAAAGGAAACTAGCAGCAAGCCTTGCCATAAACCAAAGATTGCACCACCTGCTAGGGTCAGAATCGTTGCACCTGGCAGAGAAAGTCCTGTGATTAGCACATAGATCAGGAAATAACTCAGCGCGAATAACCAAGGGTGCTCTGCTTGCCAAGTGGTGAATTGTGTTTGACTTGCTTTAATGTGTTCTAGCGTTAAATAGCGATCTAAATCAAAGACAAAGAATAAAATAACCAGTAACAGTACGCCCGCTAGCAGCAGTAATTTTTTCATGATTGCTGCTCAGCGGGGTTTAATACCGTGCTAGTCTTCGTGCGGTATTGCTGCATAAAGCGTTGATCAATATGATTTTTCCAGCGCCACACCCAAGCACCACTGGCACTCCAGCTCCCCCAAGAGGCGATGGCATGTTTGGGACCAGTTGTGAGTAAATATAAAGAGCGCTTTTTAGGGAGATAGCTTTGTAGGCTCTGCTGATTAAGAAAAGCTGGGAGGTTATGTGCTAACACTTTCCCTGCATAAACAGCATGGACACCGGAGCGCCCAAAGTCTAAGTCTTCACGCGAGCTGCAATCACCGGCTGCAAAGATATTGGCATGTGAGCGGCTTTGGTGTTGTGCATTCACCGCAATATAGCCTTGTGAATCCACTGCTAAGCCAGAGCCAGCTAACCATACAGGTGCTTTTGCGCCAGTGGCAGCAAGAATTTGATTAGTTTGAATAATTTCACCGGTTTCAAGGAAAAACACTCCATTTTCGATATTAGCTTTGGTGGAGTGAACTTGAACACCGGCTTGCACCAATTGTTTTTGGATGCACTGTTGTACCTTAGGTGCATGATCAGCTAAGAGTTTGGGCGCGATTAAATGAACCTTGGCATCACTAGCCTTTTGCTTAAAAGCATATTGAATGGCTAGTGCAAGCTCGATACCTGCGGCCCCTCCCCCTAGTACAGCCAGTTGATAATTGCCTTGCTGAGTGGTAGTTAGGATCTGTGGCCAAGCAGCTAATAAGCCCTCTAAGGGACGAATGGGGATTAAATGGTTAGAGCTATGAACAGGTAGTGCCGTTTCGCTACCGATATTGATGGAGAGCAAATCATATTGAATCAGCTGTCCGCTCGCCGTTTCTAGGCATTGCTGATTGGCATCTAAGCGGATGACTTTCTCAAGAATTAATTCGCCTTGAGCTGCAACAATTAACGGGGCTAAATTAATTTGGCATTCTTCAAGGCTGTAATGCCCTGCTAGCCAGCCCGGCAGCATGCCCGAGTAGCTTGAGTAAGCCTGTGGGGTAATCACTGTTAAGCGTAGATCAGGCTGAGTTTGTTTGGCTAAAGCTTTCAGGACAGCTACATGGGCATGCCCCCCACCGATTAATACTAAGTGTGTCATAAGTGTTGTTATCTAGTTTTGCTGTGAGTTCTTGCATCTATACGCATGAAAGCTGCGTATTAGATGCAGATCTATCTCTTAATTTTTATCAGGCTGTGAGCAAATTATGATTTTGAAAACATGGAGTTTACTGGTAGCTAGCTTATTAAGCACTAGTTTGTACGCTGCTGATGGCAAACTGCCTATCGGCGATTTTTCAGCCAAACAATTGCAGGCTTGGGATGACAAAGTATTCAAAGGCAAGACGCAATATCAATTAGTGCAAGACGGGCAGCGTTGGGTATTGAGTGCCAAGAGTAAAGCGGCTGCTTCTGGCTTAACCCGTAAAATCGAAGTTGACTTAACTAAAACCCCGTTTTTGAATTGGTCGTGGCGGGTTGATCAAGCCTTGCCCAGTTTAAAGGAGCAAACTAAAGGTGGCGATGATTATGCGGCGCGTATTTATGTGATTGTCGATGGTGGCTTACTGGTCTGGAATTCAAAAGCAGTCAATTATGTCTGGTCAGGGAGTTCCGCGCGTGGGTCGACTTGGGGGAATGCTTATTTACCGAAGAATGCGCAAATGCTGGCGGTGCGTGGTAAACAGGATAAAACCGGCGTTTGGGTGACTGAAAAGCGTAATGTACGTGCGGATTTTCAAAAACTCTATGGTGTTGATATTCAGGCAATTGATGGCGTGGCGCTGATGACTGATAGCGATAACAGTGGCGGTGAGGCTGCTGCTAGCTACGGAGATATTTTCTTCTCGGCTCAGTAGAGTTGGACAGCCTTCCCTGATTAATTCACAATGCGGGGTCTTTTTAGAGTGTAGCTGCAGGCTGGTTGTCAGCCTTAAGAGGTCCCATCATGAACAAATCTGAAGCCTTATTCCAACAAGCCCAAAAAACTATTCCGGGCGGGGTCAATTCACCCGTACGCGCCTTTCGTGGAGTTGGCGGCACACCGCGCTTCATTGCGCGTGCTGAAGGCGCTTATATGTATGACGTGGATGGCCAGCGCTATATTGATTATATCGGCTCTTGGGGGCCAATGATTGCCGGGCATGCGCATCCAGAAGTGGTAGAGGCCGTGCGTGAAGCTGCTTTATTAGGTTTGAGCTATGGTGCTCCGACTGCGCAAGAAGTGCAGATGGCCGAAAAAATCAATGCAATCATGCCCTCGATGGAAATGCTGCGCATGGTTAGCTCCGGTACAGAAGCCACTATGTCCGCGATTCGGTTAGCGCGTGGCTTCACTGGGCGTAATTTCATTGTGAAATTCGAAGGTGGCTATCATGGGCATGGCGATTCACTGTTAGTGAAAGCGGGTTCAGGTTTATTGACCTTTGGTCAGCCTAGTTCTCCGGGTGTTCCTGCTGAGCTTGCACAATACACGCTAACCCTTAATTTCAACGATAGTGCGCAAGTGCGAGAGCTATTTGCAGCACGGGGCGACGAGATTGCCTGCATTATCGTCGAGCCTGTGTGCGGCAATATGAATTGCGTTCCACCTGTGCCGGGTTTCTTAGAAACCTTACGCGAAGTTTGTGATCAGCATGGCACAGTCTTGGTTTTTGATGAGGTGATGACCGGTTTTCGGGTGGCATTAGGCGGTGCACAACAGCTATATGGAGTTCAACCCGATCTAACAACTTTAGGTAAAATTATTGGCGGCGGTATGCCAGTGGGTGCCTTTGGTGGGCGGCGCGACATTATGTCTAAGCTTTCTCCTTTAGGGGCGGTTTACCAAGCAGGTACTTTGTCGGGTAATCCGATTGCGATGGCAGCAGGCTTAAAAATGATGGAAATCATCAGCCGTAATGATTTTTACCCAATTTTGAACACAAAAACGACTAAACTAGTTCAAGGTATAGCAGCTGCTGCGAAAGAGGTACAAATCCCTTTCACCACCACTCAAGTGGGGGGCATGTTTGGTTTGTTTTTCACCAGTGAACCCCAAGTCACTAGCTACCAGCAGGCAACTGCTTGCGATGTACCCAAATTTAATCAGTTCTTTCATGGCATGTTAGAACGAGGTATTTACTTAGCACCTTCTGCATTCGAGGCCGGTTTCATGTCCACCGCTCATTCAGAAGAAGATATTAATATAACTATCGCTGCCGCTCGTGAAGTATTTACGCTAATAAAATAAAATATTCATTCGGTATCGATTTGAGGTTGTTGTGATTGGTATACACAATTATTACGCTAATGAGCTACCAAAACTCTGCTGCTTATTACTAGTGCTAATGTTGATCTGGCAGCCTGTGAGTGTACAGGCTGTTGACCGCTCATCAAGTTTATATGCGGAAGTTCAGCAGGCTATTTATCAGATTAGAATCATTAATCGTAAAACTGGTCATAAACGTACGATAGGTTCGGGGTTTGTAATTGATCGCCCTTATATTTTGGCTACCAATTATCATGTTGTGAGCGCTTATCTTAATGATCCTAACGCTTATTCCATTGATTATTTAGCTACGGATGGTAGCACTGGCTCGCTCAGTCTTATTGATGTTGATGTCTTACATGATTTAGCAGTTCTAGCTGCCAATAAAAATCTGGCTACCCCTTTAAATACGGCTGATATCCCCGAAAAAGGTGCAACACTGTATGCGTTTGGTAATCCCTTAGGCTTAGGTTTTTCAGTGGTGACTGGCACTAATAATGGTTTGCTGACTGAGAGTGAAGACAAAAATATTCTGTTCTCAGGTAATTTAAACTCAGGCATGAGTGGTGGGCCTGCGTTAAATGAAGCAGGAGCTGTGGTTGGGGTGAATGTAGCGACTGCGGGTAATGCAGTTAGTTTTTTGGTAGCAACAAAATATTTAAATGCGTTGTTAGAAAAAATTAAAACCCGTGATTTTGAGCCGGGCTATAACCTACACGACTCTATCGTTCAGCAACTAAAAGCTAGCAGCACCGAAATGCTTCAGCGCTTAATCAGCAATCCGTGGAAGTTAGTCGCTGTTGGTGGATTCCAAGTGCCTAGCCGGATTGATAAGTCGATTAATTGTTGGGATGGCAGTGAAGCGGATGAGGAGCGTGGTTTAGTTAAGGTTATTTCAGTGAATTGCTCGAATGAGCGTGAAATTTATCTGGATGAAAAGCTCAGTGTGGGTAGCACACAATACCAATATACGTGGTACGAAGGTGAGGGGATGATTGCTCCGCGCTTTTATCGGATGTATGAAGCACAAAATACCGCTGAGACCGACAATAATGCGAATAAGGAAAATGTCTCAGATTTTAAGTGTGAAACCAATTTCGTAAAGATTGCTACCCAAGCTTTTAAAATGACGGTCTGTCGACGTGATTATTTGCGCTATAACGGCTTGAGCGATGTGCTGGTGACAGGAGCTATGGTGAGTCAAAAACGTCAGGGATTTTTATTCGAAATGTTTCTAACTGGCGTCAACTTCAAAGAGTCGATGCAATTGGTCAAGCAAGTCTTTGAGAGTTTCAGATGGCAAAACTAGATTCACTTTTGCTGGAAGTTCAGTTGCGCCCCTTAAGTCAATATTATCGTTTGACAAGTTTTCCGGTACGTATTGGTCGGGCGTTAGATAATGATATTATTTTGTCAGACCCTACTGTTTCTGCTTACCACTTAGAAATAGATCAAACTGAGCAAGGTTTGGTATTTCGTAATTTATCTAAGGAAAATGGTACATGCTTAAATGGTAAGTTTTTAAATCAATCTATCTTGCCAGTGAATCAGCCTATTAATTTGCGGATTGGGAATCGGCGTGCACGTCTGTTGTCCAGCAATATGCCGGTTATTCAAACCAGCGTCAGTCGTTGTGGTGGCTTGCTGCGAGTATTTTGCAGGCCGTTTTGTGCTATTGGTTTGGCAACAATAACGATTTTGGCTTTTTTATATGAAACTTATATTCAAAGCATCTTTAATAAAGAGTTGGTTTATTATCTGAGTAGTGTTATGCCTTATTTATTAGGCATGATTGCTTTGGCCTTAGTAATTGCTGGCATTAGTCGTTTAGCCAATCAACGTTGGGAAGTTTTTCCGGCTTTGGGGTTGGCTTCTTTATGCATGTTAGTGCCGCATCTTTTGGGTGAGCTAGGCCATGCATTAAATTATTTTTTCACAGCCGATTGGCCATTGAATGCATTATTGCTGTTAAGTAATTTTTTATTAATTCCATTATTGTTTTATGTCTATATCCGCCTGCATCATGCTGAGCGTTGGCCCGCCTTGGGTATTGCCTTATTGTTTAGTGCGCCTTTATTGGTTTATCAAGCAATGGATTTAACGGATCAATGGACGGTTGGTAATGAATTTACTGGACAGGCTAATTTTAATCGGAATTTAAGTGCTTGGGATATGCGCCTGAAACCGACTTTAAGTATTGATGATTATTTCACTGAAACTGAAAAGCAGTTAAAGTCAGCTAATCCCTAAATCACCATGTAGCAGTTGTAGAATAGCCAACACACTAGTACTGGCTGTTTCTGCTCTTAAAATACGTTGGCCTAAAGATACGCCCTGCATACCTGCCGTTAGACATTGCTCCACTTCCTCATCCGTAAAGCCGCCTTCTGGGCCAATGAGCACTGCTAATTTTTGGCTACTTGCGTCGATCTGACTTAGATTTTTGTCGCTATTGGGCGCTAGGATTAGATAGCTAGTCGTAGTCACTAAGTTGGCTAAATAATCATTCAGTGTTTGTGGTGGTAAAATGGCTGGTAGTTGAGTTCGCCCACATTGCTCACAAGCACCAATAGCGACTGCCTGCCAATGTTGTAATTTTTTCTCGATTTTTTCTTTATCAGTACGAACGACGCTGCGTTGTGTGATGAGTGGCTGGAATTGACTGATGCCTAGCTCTACCGCTTTTTGCAGAGCAAAGTCCATTTTGTCTGGTTTGAGGATGGCTTGAACGAGGGTCAGTGCTAAGGGAGATTCTTTATGAATAGGGTTAAAGCTTTGCAGCCGAACACGGGCACTGCGCTTGCCGATTTCAATCAGTTCAGCTAGATATTCACCACCTTGTCCATTAAATAGCAGCAAGCTTTCCCCGACTTGTAGGCGTAACACTTGTACTGCATGGCGGAATACTTCGTCTGGCAAGATCAGTGTTTGTGCTAGCTCAAATTCAGTAGGACAGTAAAAGCGAGGAATGCGCATGATAAGCAGGCTCAGTTTATAAACGGGAGAGATGATACTGTGCTCAGCCAGCTGGCTCAAATCTTGGTTGAGGCTGGGAGAGTCTGATTAGAGCTGCTATTCTTTCAGCTAATCAATAATTTTGCTGGGAAACGGCTATGAATTTGGAAAAAGTAATATTCGGTTTTTTTATCGTACTCGCCCTGACGCTCAATTTTGCCTTTTTCGCGGGCGAGATGACGAATCCAATTTATCACAATACTTTTATCCTCTTCGCTGCTTTGGTTGTGAGCTTAATTACTACGATTCTGAAGTTTGGGGATAGCTCGCACATGGGGGCTATTTTCTTTGCCACCAGCTTAGTGGCTGATATCCAATTGCTGGTAGCAGCCATCATCTGGGGCTGGGCTGCGCATATTAGTGAGGCAGGCGTGACACCAGCGGCTATGGTCACAATCGTTTCTATTTCTGGTGGTGCTTTGCTGGCGAATATCGTTTCTGTGGTCTTGCTAGTTGCTGAAACCTTAAGTATTCGTCGCTAATGTCTAGACCGAATCTCTATTACATTTTGATGAAGCGGTTACGTGTTCCGCTAATCACCTTGATCCTGATTTATGCGGTCTCCATTGTGGGCTTTGTGCTCATACCGGGGAGAGATAATGAGGGCAATGTATGGATGATGTCCTATTTCCATGCCTTTTATTTTGTGAGCTATACCGCTTCGACGATTGGCTTTGGCGAAATTCCCTATGCTTTCACGGATGCTCAGCGGCTTTGGACAACCGTTACGATTTATATCAGCGTTATTGGTTGGTTATATAGCATTGGCTCCTTGCTATCTGTGTTGCAAGATCCAGCTATTTATCGTTTACGGCGTGAGTCTAAGTTCCGCACTAAAGTAAAGCGGTTGCGTGAACCGTTTTATCTGGTCTGTGGTTATGGAGATACTGGCTCACGGTTAGTACAAGCTCTGGCTCAAGAAGGTGTCCGTACTGTGGTTTTGGACAAAGACGAGAGTCGGATTAATGATTTAGAGCTACGTGATACTTTAGGACGACCTTTAGGTTTAACCGCAGATGCGTCTAAGCCTATGATTTTGGAAGTGTCTGGAGTGCTGAATCCCTATTGTAAGGGAGTTATTGCACTCACTGATTCTGACCAGACTAATTTGCTGATTGCTTTAAGTACCGAATTATTTAAGCCGCATTTGCGCCTCTTGGCGCGAGCAGAAAGCCCAGAAATTGTTACTTCCATTCGCTCTTTTGGCGGCAATGAAGTCATTAGCCCGTTTGAAGTGTTTGCTGAGCGTTTAGAGATGGTGATCACTAAACCCAGCCATTATTTGCTGAGCGAATGGTTAACCGGAACTCCAAATCAAGCGATAAGTGATCCGACTTTCCCCAAAGCAGGTACTTGGGTTTTGATTGGCTATGGACGCTTTGGGCAAGCGGTTTATCGGCGTTTGCATTCGATAGGTATTAATTTTCATGTCATTGATCTGAAAGAAACTATTGCGAATCCTCCCCCTAATAGCTTAATGGGTTGTCAGGCCAATATCGAGTCACTCAAATTGGCAGGGATTGAGTCAGCTGTGGGGATTATTGCCAGCACCAGTGATGACGCCATTAACCTTTCAGTGTTAATGACTGCTCGAGAGTTGAATCCAAATTTATATATGGTTGCTCGGCAAACTCAGCAGGATAATTCACTGATTTTCGAGCGTGCGCAGTTTCAATTAGTCATGAATCGTGGTGATGTGATTGCTCACCAAGTTTTCACCTTGCTACGCACGCCCTTAACAAAAGATTTTCTGCAATTAACCCGAGGCGAGGATAAGGCTTGGGTGGATGCACTTCTCAGCCGGATAATGGGCATTACTCAAGATAAGCTGCCTTATTTATGGGAAACCAAAATCACTCCACGTCATTCTCCTGCTTTGTATCATGCTTGTGCAGCTGGTGAACGAGTATCCCTTAAACAGCTGATTGCCAAGCCCCAGCAGCGCGATCAAACTCTGCCTATTATTCCGCTGTTATTAAAAAGAGTAGATATTTTATTGCCAGTGCCAGACGAGGAAACTTTACTGCAAGCAGGTGATCGTATTTTGATGTGTGCTCCCTATCAGGCTTATGAGCAAATGCAGTGGGCTACACAGAATCAAAAAGTACTGCACTATTTACTGACGGGCGAAGAATGGGTCAGTAGTCAGTTATTACGTCGTTTGCTACCGAATAGCTGAAGGTTTAGGTCACCATCTTAATAAGAATTAGGGAGCTTGTTACATGTTTAAGTCGTTCTTTCCCAGCCCTAAGTGGTTTTTCTGGAGCTTTGTACTCTGGTCACTATTGTGTGTGCTGACTTGGTTTTTTTATGGTGAGCAGCTCGGACAATATTTAAGTTTCGGCGGGCTGTTTGGTTATGACTACAGCATTCCACTGCCAGTTGCTGAAAGTTCGGAAGTTAAAGAGGCTGCAGTCAATCCGGGCGCTGGCTTCTGGTTTTATCAGTATATGTTTTACTGCTATGCCTTGTTTGTGGGTGTCTGGATGTTTATTTCACCGCAAAAATGGGCACGCTGGTCAATACTCGGAACCGCATTAATTATTTTTGTGACTTGGTTCCAAGTGCATTTAGATGTGCTGATCAATGACTGGTTTGGCAACTTCTATGATTCAATTCAACAAGCGCTGGCTAAGCCGAACAGTATTACGGCAGGTGATTATTATGGGCAATTACTCACATTCGGCCAGATTGCGCTGGTAGCAGTCACTTTATCCGTCTTTACGCGCTTTTTTGTGAGCCATTGGATTTTTCGTTGGCGCACCGCTATGAATGATTATTATACCGGTCTGTGGTCGCGTGTACGGCATATTGAGGGTGCTTCTCAGCGTGTGCAAGAAGATACTATGCGCTTTTCGAGCATTATGGAGAGCTTAGGGGTGAGCTTAGTCGATTCTGTGATGACCTTGATTGCTTTCTTACCTATTCTTTGGGCTTTATCTGCTCATGTGAAAGCCCTACCCGTGGTCGGTGAAGTCGCTCATGCTCTAGTATGGGTTGCCTTGATTTGGTCAGTCTTGGGTACGGGTTTGCTAGCCTTAGTGGGTATTCGTTTACCGGGCTTAGAGTTTAAAAATCAAAGAGTTGAAGCTGCTTATCGTAAAGAGTTGGTGTATGGTGAGGATAATGTGAATCGCGCCAGTCCTCCCGTTTTAAAAGACTTGTTTACCGATGTGCGTAAAAACTATTTTAGGCTTTATTTCAATTACTTATATTTCAATGTGGCACGCTATAGTTATCTGCAAGTCGGGGTGTTAGTACCTTACATTGCTTTAGGACCTACGATTATCGCAGGTGGGTTTACACTAGGTGTCATGCAGCAAATTTTACGCGCGTTTGGGCGTGTTGAAGGCTCATTTCAGTACTTAGTAAACTCGTGGACAACTATTGTCGAGTTGCTATCTATCTACAAACGTTTGAAAGCCTTCGAGTTTGCCATCGCCAATCAACCTTTGCCTAGTATTGAACAAGTGCCAGAGTTGAAAACTAGCGAGCCAACTTAATACCTTAAGTAAACTAACCTTTAAAACCGCACTGCCTATCGTTGGGTAGGCAGTAATTGCAAAAAAGTACCAATTTTCTTTTAACTTGTAGCGGCTAAAACCAGTTAACTAGTCTATTAAATAACCCATCAGTGCAATGTGGCTACCACTATTGGATGAGCACAAAGAAGAAGTTTTTGTAAAGTACCCAACTGGATAATTTTGCAGACTAGAGACATATATTTCTTATGGGGTAGTCTTTTGGTCATTCCTTCTATATAGTTCTGCTGCAGTACACAAAACCCTACAAAGGTGTGTGTTGATCAGTTGTTAAGCAGCGCAAGGCTGGAAAAGTTGTTAGGAGTCAGCAATGTTGCAAGCCTATTTACCGGTATTCATGTTTCTTGCCGTCGGAATCGGCCTCGCAGTCGTTCTTCTGACTTTAGGCTTATTAGTTGGCCCGCGTCGTCCTGACCCTGCTAAAGATTCGCCCTTCGAGTGTGGTTTTGATGCTTTCGAAGATGCGCGTATTCGTTTCGACATCCGTTATTACCTCGTTGCCATTCTCTTTATCATTTTCGATTTGGAAATTGCCTATCTCTTCTCTTGGGCTATTGTGCTGGATAAAATAGGCACTGCTGGTCTCTTGGCAATGTGTCTATTCCTAGGCATTTTAGGGATTGGGTTTATTTATGAATGGAAAAAGGGAGCGCTGGAGTGGGAATAGAAGGCGTACTTGAAAAAGGCTTTGTGACCACTAACGCAGACAAGCTCATTAATTGGGCGCGTACCGGTTCAATGTGGCCAGTCACCTTTGGTTTAGCGTGTTGTGCAGTCGAAATGATGCAAGCGGGTGGGGATCGTTATGATCTTGACCGCTTTGGGATTATTTTTCGCCCTAGTCCGCGCCAATCGGATGTGATGATTGTGGCGGGAACACTCACTAATAAAATGGCACCGGCTATTCGCAAAGTTTACGATCAAATGGCCGAACCGCGTTGGGTTATTTCTATGGGTTCTTGTGCGAATGGTGGTGGTTATTATCATGATTCGTATGCGGTGGTACGTGGTTGCGATCGTGTCCTCCCGGTGGATATTTATGTACCCGGCTGCCCACCCACTGCGGAAGCTTTGATTTACGGTATTTTGCAATTACAAAGCAAAATTCGCCGTACTAGTACTATTGCACGGCAATTATCATGAGTTCAAAAATCGAAGAGCTACAGGCTCATTTAAATATGCATTTAGAAGGCAAGTTTACTTCGAGCGTTTTGGCTTTAGGTGAGCTGACTTTAGAAATTCCAGTGCGTAGTTGGATGGATGTCTGTAACTATTTGCGCCACGATGACCAAACTCTGTTTGAACAGCTTTCTGATCTGTGCGGGGTCGATTACTCGGCCTATGGCCAAGCAGAGTGGGATACGCAGGCTAGCTCCACAGGCTTTAGTCGTGCGGTACAAGGCGCTGCAGTTGATCCCTTCGATTTCGATCAAGCAAACATTAAGGATGAGTCCAGTGAAGCTGCGGCTAGCAAGCGTTATGCGGTAGTTATTCACTTATTGTCGATTAAGCATAATATGCGTATCCGCCTGCGGACTTTCTGTGAGGATAATGCCTATCCGGTGGTCCCTTCGGTAGTACGCATTTGGAGCTCAGCTAATTGGTATGAACGTGAAGCGTTTGATTTAGTGGGGATTATGTTTAACCACCATCCCGACTTGCGCCGGATTTTGACGGATTATGGCTTTATCGGCCATCCCTTACGTAAAGATTTTCCTTTGGCTGGACAGGTAGAAATGCGCTATGACCCCTTGCAAAAGCGGGTAATCTATCAGCCTGTTTCCATTGTTACGCAGCCATCGGTGCCGAGGGTTATTCGCCAAGATCAGCCTTCTATCGCTTCGCAGGAGCGCAATAACTAATGCCAGAAATTCGTAACTTTACACTGAACTTTGGTCCAGCTCATCCTGCTGCGCATGGTGTATTGCGTTTGGTATTAGAGATGGACGGCGAAATGATTGTGCGTGCCGATCCACACATTGGCCTATTGCATCGTGGTACTGAAAAGCTAGTTGAGAGCAAGCCCTATAACCAAAGCATCGGCTACATGGATCGTTTAGATTATGTGTCCATGATGTGCAATGAACATGGTTATGTGTTGGCGATTGAAAAGCTGTTAGGGATCGAAGTACCCGTGCGTGCGCTGTATATCCGCACGATGTTCGATGAAATTACCCGTATTCTTAATCACTTACTGTGGATTGCAGGTCATAGCCTCGATGTAGGTGCGATGACCATGTTCCTGTATGCTTTCCGTGAGCGTGAGGATTTGATGGATGCTTACGAGGCGGTATCAGGCGCACGTTTGCATGCCACGTATTATCGTCCGGGTGGCGTGAATCGCGATCTACCCGATAGCATGCCGCAGTATGAAAAAACGCGTTTTCGGGATGATGCTGAAGTCAAACGGCAGAATGCGAATCGCCAAGGCAGTTTGCTCGACTTTATAGAAGATTTCACCAATCGTTTTCCGGGTAAAGTTGATGAGTATGAAACGCTGCTCACGGATAATCGGATTTGGAAGCAACGTTTAGTGGGTGTGGGGGTGGTCTCCCCAGAACGCGCTTTGCAGATGGGCTTTACGGGGCCTATGTTGCGCGGTTCTGGCGTGGAATGGGATTTGCGTAAAAAGCAACCTTATGCGGCTTACTCGCAAATGGACTTCGATATTCCGGTGGGTACTAATGGCGATTGTTATGACCGCTATTTGGTGCGAATTGAAGAGATGCGCCAATCTAATAGCATTATTAAACAATGCATTGCTTGGTTACGTCATCACTCAGGGCCAGTCCGTTCTGATGATCACAAGGTAACTCCACCTAAACGTGCCGATATGAAGCACGACATGGAAGCCTTAATTCACCACTTTAAGCTGATGACTGAAGGCTATTGTTTGCCAGCAGGCGAGGCTTATGCGGCGATTGAGCATCCTAAAGGTGAATTTGCTTGTTACTTAATTTCTGATGGCGCGAATAAGCCTTATCGCTTAAAAATTCGTGCGCCCGGTTTTGCGCATTTGTCCGGTATGAATGAAATGGCGCGCGGACATATGTTGTCGGATGTTGTGGCGATTATTGGTTCCCAAGATATCGTCTTTGGGGAGGTAGACCGTTAATGACGGCTGCAAATACTTCAGATAAAACCACGCTTTTATCTGCTCACGAACGCGCTGAAATTGATAGCTGGTTAGCACGTTATCCAGCGGATCAGCGTCAATCAGCGTTACTCGGCGCTTTACGCGCAGTCATGCATGAAGACCATTATTTATCGGTTCCGAAAATGGATGCAGTGGCTGCTTATTTAGGTTTGCCGCCGATAGCTGTCTATGAAGTCGCCAGTTTTTATTCCATGTACGAAACCGAAGAGCGTGCTGCGGCTCGCCATAGTATTTCGGTTTGCACCAATATTTCCTGCATGTTGAATGGCTCGGACGATATCCTAGCGCATATCGAGAAGAAACTCGGCGTGCGTTTGGGCGAATCTACAGCGGATCGGAAGTTTTATCTGAAGCGTGAAGAAGAGTGCTTGGCTGCTTGTTGTGGTGCGCCCATGATGCAAGTGAATCACGTTTATTATACGGAACTAACCCCTGAAAAGGTGGATAGTATCCTCGACGGATTGGAGTAAACATGGCCAATCAAGTTTGTTTCAATACGCGGCAGTTTGGTGATCAGTCCCACACTTACGAAAACTACCTGAAGATTGGTGGTTATGATGCGTGGAAGAAAATTCTCAGCAACAATACACCGCAGACTGAAGTGATTGATGAGCTGAAAAAATCCGGCTTACGGGGTCGTGGTGGTGCTGGCTTCCCAACTGGCATGAAGTGGAGCTTTATGCCCCGCACCATGCCCGGACAGAAGTATTTAGTCTGTAATGGCGACGAATCCGAACCGGGAACCTGTAAAGATCGCGATATTCTGCGTTTTAATCCGCATGCTTTAGTGGAAGGGATGGCGATTGGTGCTTATTGCATTGGTGCGACTGTTGCTTACAATTATATGCGCGGCGAATTCATGGATGAACCATTCCAGCGTTTTGAGCAAGCGGTGCGCGAAGCTTATGAAGCGGGCCTGCTGGGTAAAAATATCCTCGGTAGTGGCATTGATGTGGATATTTATGGCTCACTCGGTGCGGGTGCTTATATTTGTGGTGAAGAGACAGCTTTGCTGGAGTCTTTAGAAGGTAAAAAAGGCCAGCCACGTTTCAAGCCCCCCTTTCCTGCGAGCTTCGGTTTATACGGTCGTCCGACTACCATCAATAATGTCGAAACCTTATCTTCAGTCCCGACGATTCTGCGTCAAGGTGGCGATTGGTTCGCCAGCTTAGGTGTAAAGAATGCAGGTGGTGAAAAGTTATTTTCAGTGTCAGGGCATGTGAATCGCCCCGGAAATTTTGAAGTTGGTTTAGGTACACCGTTTCGCGATTTGCTAGAAATGGCCGGTGGTGTACGTAAAGGCCACAAACTCAAAGCAGTGATTCCAGGTGGTTCATCCGTACCAGTTGTGCCTGCAGAGGCCATGATGGAACTAACGATGGACTATGACTCGATCTCTAAAGCAGGGTCGATGCTCGGTTCGGGTGCGGTCATCGTCATGGATGAAACTACGGATATGGTGAAAGTGCTGCAACGCTTATCTCGCTTCTATCACTTTGAATCTTGTGGGCAATGCACACCTTGTCGTGAAGGTACGGGTTGGTTATATCGGATGCTCACACGTATCATCGAAGGTAAAGGCACCATGGCTGATATTGAGCGCCTCGAAGTGGTGTCGCATAAGATAGAAGGCCGTACCATTTGCGCTTTGGGTGATGCGGCTGCTATGCCAGTTTGGAGCTTCATTAAGCATTTCCGCCCTGAGTTTGAGCATTATGTGCAATATGGCCGCAGCATGGTGGATGTACCGATCAAGGGGGCTGCATGAGCGACGAATTAGTTAGCTTCGAGGTCAACGGCCAAACCTTACAAGCCCGCCCCGGTAGCATGTTGATTGCTGCGACGGATGCTGCAGGAATTACCGTTCCCCGCTTTTGTTATCACAAAAAGCTTTCAGTTGCTGCGAATTGCCGGATGTGCTTAGTCGAAGTCGAGCGCGCACCTAAGCCCATGCCTGCTTGTGCTACGCCGATTATGGCCGGTATGAAAGTCTGGACGAAATCTGACAAAGCGCGTGCTGCGCAGAAAGATGTGATGGAATTCCTACTCATTAATCACCCGCTAGATTGCCCAATTTGCGATCAGGGTGGTGAGTGTGAATTACAAGATTTATCCGTAGGCTTCGGTAATGGCTCTTCAGAATATGTTGAAGTCAAACGGGTCGTGCGCGATAAAGACATTGGCCCTTTGATTGAAACCGCGATGACACGTTGTATTCATTGTACGCGCTGTGTGCGTTTCGGCGAAGAAATCGCGGGGATGCGCGAACTGGGTGCTACAGGCCGTAGCCAATATACAGAAATCGGCACTTATGTTGCCAAAACGGTAACTTCCGAATTATCTGGCAACGTGATTGATGTGTGCCCCGTCGGTGCTTTGACTGCTAAGCCTTCTCGCTATACAGCACGTCCTTGGGAAATGCGTTCTTATGACAGCATCGCTCCGCATGACTGCGTAGGCTCGAATATCCACGTGCATACGGCGCGTGGGCAAGTCGTGCGTGTCGTGCCACGTGAAAATGAAGCGATTAATGAATGCTGGATTTCCGATCGTGACCGCTTCAGTTACGAAGGCTTAAAAAGTCAAGACCGCTTATTAAAGCCGCAAGTTAAGCAGAACGGTCACTGGAAAGAAGTCAGTTGGCAAGAGGCTTTAGATACTGTTTCAGGCATTCTACGTAAACAATTGCCTTTCAATATCGCTGCATTTGCCGGTGAAACTTCGACTTTGGAAGAGTTTTTCCTCTTCCAGAAAGTGATGCGCGGTTTAAATGTTAAGAATATTGACCATCGCCTGCGTCAAGTTGATTTTAGTGATCAGGCTGTAGCTACCTTAGCTTCTGGTTTAGGGGTGAGCTTGGCTGAATTAGAGCAACAGCAGTCCATTTGCTTGATCGGTGCTAATCCACGCCATGATCAACCGATGTTGAATCATCGAATTCGTAAAGCGAGCTTGGCAGGCGCTAAAGTCTTAGCTCTGAATCCGCGTCGATTAGCCTTCAACTACGATGCTGAGCAGCTGGTCGTGCCACCGTTAGCGATGGTGGATGAGCTAGCTGTTCTAGTTAAAGCTGCTTGTGAAGCGGCTAATCAGGCAGTTCCTAATTTAGTCGCTGATTTACTAGTTAATCTTGAAGTGACTGATGCAGCACGCTCATCTGTTGACGCCTTAAAAGCTGAAAAATCGCTGATTCTATTAGGTGCTATGGCAGTTCAGCATCCAGCATTTTCTAGTTTGCGCAGTTTAGCGACTTTATTGGCGCAAGTTACGGGTGCGAAATTAGGTTATTTACCTGAAGCCAATAGTATTGCGGCAAATTTAGTCGGTGTCTTGCCCCATCGTGGTTTTGCAGGTGCAGTGGTTGCCGAAGCAGGGATGACAGTTAGCACGGCTCTAAGCGATAAAAGCTTGAATACCTTTGTGCTGATGAATGCTGAGTTGGATGATTTCGCTAATCCCCAGCAAGCGCTGAAAGCTTTCCGTGCTGCCAAGCATGTCATCGTGATGGCTCCGTTTGCAGATGCGCAAACCCGCGAGTATGCGACTGTGTTATTACCCACCAGTACCTTTATGGAGACCGCTGGAACCTTTATTAATGCGGAAGGTTTATGGCAGTCGTTCAAAGGTGTGGTTACACCTCCCGCTGAAGTTCGTCCACTGTGGAAAGTTTTGCGTGTCTTGGGCAATGCTTTGAATTTGCCTGATTTCGATTATGTGGATACTAGCGAAATTGCCGCTGAGTTAAAGTTAGACCTGCATGCTGTTCCTCTGACGGCTATTGGGCAACTGCCTGAAAGTTTAATAGTAGCTAAGCAAGAGCCTACTATGATGCAGCGTATTGGTGATGTACCCATGTATCGCACAGATGCCTTGGTGCGGCGTGCAAAATCTTTGCAAGAGATGTTAGGTTCGCCAACGGTGCGGATGCATGTAACAGATATGGATCGTTTAGGTATTGTTGTCGGTGACTTAGTGCGTTTAGGGCAGGGCGAAAGCTATGTGCAATTGCCCGCCGCCGCAGATGAGGCTGTTCCACCGGGTTGTGTATGGGTGCAATCAGGTACTGAAGCAGCACGCGCTTTAGGGGCATCCTTCGGTTCAATCATGGTAGATAAGGGTTAAGCGATGGAGTTTTTTAGCTCAATTTGGTACTCGTTCCCTGAAGCGCTACGAACCGTGGTGGTGATTCTGCTGCAAATCGTTGCAGTCGTTATCCCGTTGATTCTAGTTGTTGCTTATACCACGTATGCTGAGCGTAAAGTTATCGGCTACATGCAAGGTCGTATGGGGCCGAATCGTGTAGGGCCGAAAGGCTTATTGCAACCCTTTGCGGATACCTTAAAGTTACTTCTCAAAGAAGTGATTATTCCTAGTAGCTCAGACCGCTATTTGTTTTTATTAGCACCGATTTTAGCGTTAGCTCCTGCTTTTGCGGCTTGGGTAGTGATCCCGTTCTCCGAAAATATGGTGCTAGCAGATATCAATGCAGGTCTATTATTTGTTATGGCGCTCTCATCACTGGGCGTTTATGGGATTATCATTGCGGGTTGGGCTTCGAACTCTAAATATTCAATGCTGAGTGCGATGCGTATTGGTGCGCAGATGGTTTCCTATGAAATTGCGATGGGTTTCGCTTTGGGTGGGGTGTTGATGGCATCCAATAGCTTAAACCTGAATGACATTGTGCGTGCACAATCGGGTAGCGTATTTTCTTGGTTTGTGTGGCCGCTGTTTGGTTTATTCATTGTGTATTTCATTTCTGGAGTTGCTGAAACCAATCGTGCTCCGTTTGACGTGGCGGAAGGTGAGTCGGAGATTGTTGCGGGTTTCCATGTGGAGTATTCAGGGATTGCCTTCGCGCTGTTCTTCTTAGCTGAATACGCGAACATGATCATGATCTCCGCACTTACTTCGATCATGTTTTTAGGCGGTTGGTTATCACCGTTTCAAGGCTTGGATTTCTTAATCAATATTCCGGTGATTGGCCTGATTTTTGGCAATGGATTGCATTGGTTAGCACTGAAGATTGCTTTCTTCTTATTACTTTATTTGTGGTTCCGCGCTACTTTCCCACGTTATCGCTATGACCAAATTATGCGCTTGGGCTGGAAAGTATTAATTCCAGTCACTTTCGTTTGGATTTTCTTTGAAATTATCGCTGTCGCCTTTGGCTGGCAGCCTTGGCTGTAAGGGGTCTGAGATGGGTATTCCTTTGAAAGACAGCTTAAAACATTACTGGAAAACGTTCTCTTTAAATGAACTGTTGAAAGGGATGCGCGTCACTGGCAAGTATTTTCTAGACCGCAATAAAATCACTATTCAATATCCAGAAGAGAAAACGCCACTTTCACCCCGCTTCCGTGGGCATCATGCATTACGCCGTTATCCGAATGGTGAAGAGCGTTGTATTGCCTGCAAGCTGTGTGAAGCGGTTTGCCCTGCACTGGCGATCAAGATCGAGCTGGAAGAGCGTCCGGATGGCACGCGCCGCACTACACGTTATGACATTGATATGTTTAAGTGTATTTATTGCGGTTTCTGCGAAGAGGCTTGCCCAGTGGATGCGATTGTTGAGACTAGTTTGTTTGAGTATCACTTTGAGAATCGAGGGGAAAACATTATCAATAAGCAAAAGCTCTTAGCGATCGGTGACCGTTATGAGCCTGAAATCGCCCGTATGAAAGCGGCTGATGCCCCTTATCGCTAACGGAGTGACTAGATAATGTTTGAGCAGATTCTCTTTTATTGGTTTACCGCTGTTTTGATGCTGGCTGCGATTGGTGTGGTGGTGGCGCGTAATCCCGTTTATGCCGCTTTAAGTTTAATTTTAGCGTTTTTCACCATGACCGCTTTATGGTTGTTGATGGAAGCGGAGTTCTTAGCGATTGCTTTGATTCTGGTTTATGTAGGTGCGGTTATGGTGCTGTTCCTATTCGTAATTATGATGCTGGATCTAAAGTCAGTAGAGCGCGAGGGGTTTATTCGCTATTTACCCGTTGGTTTGGGGGTAGCAGGCATGGTTGCGCTTGAGATGATTATGGTGTTACAGCGCTCAAGTTTTGAGAGTGAGCGTTATAAACCACCCGCAACCCCTGCCGATTTTAATAATGCAGAAGCTTTAGGTGAATTGCTTTATACGCATTATCTGTATCCGTTTGAGATTGCTGCAGTGATTTTATTAGTGGCAGTGATTGCGGCTATTTTGCTGACTTTACGTAAGCGTGAAGGTGATCAAGCTGCGAAAACGCAAGATGTGGATCAGCAAGTCCGTGTTAAACGTGAAGATCGTGTGCGTTTAGTTAAGATGAAAAGTGAGTAAGCATGAACAGTAGCGAGAGTGCTTGGTAATGATAAGTTTGACCCATTACTTGATTGTGTCAGCCTTGCTGTTCGCGATTAGTGTTGCTGGTATTTTTCTGAATCGGAAAAATATCTTAATTCTCTTGATGTGTATTGAGCTATTGCTGTTGTCAGTGAATTTAAACTTTGTAGCTTTCTCTCATTACCTGAATAACTTAGATGGACAAATCTTTGTATTTTTCATCTTGACGGTGGCTGCGGCTGAATCTGCTATTGGCCTAGCGATTTTGGTCACTATTTTCCGTAATCGACGCACGATCAATGTCGATGACCTGCACAGCTTGAAGGGATAAGTATGGGCTTTATGCTATTGCTGATTGTCTTAGCACCGCTGCTCGCTTCGGTTGTGGCAGGGCTGTTCGGGCAGCAAATTGGAAAGATTTGGGCGCATCGGATCACTACAAGTTCGGTGGCTTTATCTTTCTTGTTATCTCTTTTTGTATTCAAGGTGGTGGCCTTAGATGGCACGATTCTGAATCAAAATGTCTATTTATGGGCGGAAGTTGATAGCATCAAAATGCAGTTTGGTTTTTTAATTGATAACCTTTCTGTGTTGATGATGTTGGTGGTAACTTTCGTCTCGCTCATGGTGCATGTTTATACTATCGGCTACATGCACGATGATCCGGGCTATACGCGCTTTTTTAGCTACATCTCCTTATTTACCTTTTCAATGCTCTTGTTGGTGATGAGTAATAACTTCCTACAACTGTTTTTTGGTTGGGAGTTAGTCGGGTTAGTTTCTTATTTACTGATCGGTTTTTGGTATAAAAAAGAAACAGCCGTTTACGCCAATATGAAGGCTTTCATCGTTAATCGGATTGGCGACTTTGGTTTTATCCTAGGGATTGCGGTTATTCTGATTTATTCGAATTCGCTCGATTACATCCAAGTATTTGACCGTTTAGAGGTTTCAGTGGTTGGTGGTAAAGGCGATTTGCCCTTAGATCCAGTCACTCAAGCCTTGGGTTTAAGCCATCAAGATTTAATCGCTTTATTGTTATTCATTGGTGCAATGGGTAAATCAGCTCAAGTACCATTGCATGTATGGCTGCCAGACTCGATGGAAGGCCCAACGCCCATTTCTGCCTTGATTCACGCAGCGACGATGGTGACTGCAGGTATTTTCTTGGTGGCGCGGATGTCTCCGATCTATGAGCAGTCTGATATGGTTCTGAATTTCATTCTGATCATCGGCGCGACCACTGCATTTTTCATGGGTTTAGTCGCCATTGTGCAAACGGATATTAAGCGTGTTGTGGCTTATTCCACGCTGTCACAGTTAGGTTATATGACGGTGGCTTTAGGCGCTTCTGCTTATTCAGCAGCGATTTTCCACTTAATGACCCACGCTTTCTTTAAAGCTTTGCTGTTCTTAGCAGCGGGTTCGGTGATCATCGCCATGCACCATGAGCAGGATATGCGTAAAATGGGTGGTTTGCGTCGCCACATGCCGACTACTTATTGGACTGCAGTGATTGGTGCTTTAGCGCTGTGCGGTATTCCAATTTTCTCGGGTTTCTTCTCAAAAGATCTGATTATTGAGGCAGTACATCATTCGGATCTGCCCGCTGCTGGTTATGCTTATCTGATGGTTTTGCTGGGGGTTATGGTTACTGCCTTTTACACGTTTCGTATGATTTTCATGGTCTTCCACGGCGATGAACGCATGGATGATGAGACCTTGGTACATCTGAAAGAGTCGCCTAAAGTCGTTACGATTCCATTAATTCTGTTGGCTATCCCGACGGTGTGCGCGGGCTTCTTTATTGGGCCATTAGTGATGGGGGATTACTTCTCACAAGTCTTATTACCTGTACAAATTGCCGGTGAGGGGATGCGTGATGTCACTACGATCATGGTGAATGTCGAGCGTCATGAGGCTATTGCTATGCTGCGTGAGTCTTATCATGGAGTCATTGGTTTCATTGGGCATGGTTTGTTGTCTTTACCTTTCTGGCTAGCTTTAGCAGGGATTGCGTTGGCTGGGTGGATTTATCTTAAAGATGACAGCCTAGCTGATAAAGCACATGACAAATTACCTTGGCTCTATCGTTTATTAGATAACAAGTATTACTTGGATAATTTTAACCAGAAGTTTTTTGCGAATGGTCTGGTGTATTTAGGAACAAGTTTATGGAGTTTTGTTGATCGTCTGTTAATTGACGGTCTGTTGGTGAATGGCATAGGGCGTGCCATTGGTTGGAGCGCTGGTTGGGCACGTCGAGTGCAGACTGGTTATCTCTATCATTACGCCTTTGCGATGGTGCTAGGCTTGGCATTGATGCTGGGCTGGATTTTGTTAGCCTTAAGGTCATCCTAGGATTGGCGGAATATTATGCGAGATAGTGATTTATGATGGAATGGCCAATCCTTAGTTTTTTAATTTGGCTGCCAATCATGGGTGGATTTGGCGTGCTAATCGTAGGTGATCGTTATGGTGCACGTCAGGCTGCGCTATTGGTTGCTGTTCTAAGCTTTTTAATTAGCTTGCCGCTATATTTTGCCTATGATGCTGTGGCAGGCACCATGCAGTTTACCGAAACCTTTAAGTGGATTGATTCCTTAGGCATTCATGTTAATTATGACCTAGGCGTTGATGGGATTTCGATAGCGCTCATCCTTCTGAATACCTTCATGACCGTCCTAGTCCTGATCTCCGCTTGGGATTCAGTCAAAGAGCGTGTTGCCCAATATATGGCAGCCTTTTTGATCATGGAAGGTTTAGTGAATGGCGTATTTATGGCCCTTGATGCCTTGCTGTTTTACGTGTTCTTTGAAGGTATGTTGATTCCCTTATTCCTGATCCTCGGTGTATGGGGTGGGCCGCAGCGGGTTCATGCCACGATTAAGTACTTTATTTACACGTTTGCAGGCTCTGTATTTTTACTAGTTAGTCTGATTTACCTCTATACACAAACTAGCAATGGTAGCTTCTTCTTACCTGACCTCTACGCCTTAACGAATTTAACTGAGCATGCACAACTATTGGTGTTCTTCTCGTTTTTGGTGGCATTCGGAGTGAAAGTACCTTTATGGCCTTTGCATACTTGGTTGCCAGAGGCTTACACACAAGCACCTACAGGTGGCTCGGTGATGCTCGCTGCAATTAGCGTAAAAGTGGGTGGTTATGCTTTTTATCGCTTAGCGCTGCCCATTGTGCCGGAAGCCGCTCATGACTGGGCTTTATTAGTCGTCATTTTATCGCTAGTAGCCATTGTTTATATGAGTTTGGTAGCTTTAGTGCAGACCAATCTGAAGAAGTTAATCGCTTACTCTTCAGTTGCACATATGGGCTTTGTCACTTTAGGTCTGTTCTTAGTGTTCAAGTTGCAAGGTTTAGCCTTCGCGGATGCCAACCTAAGTGGCAGTGTCTTAGCCGTGCAAGGTGCCATGGTGCAAATGATTTCGCACGGCTTTGTCGCGGGTGCTTTATTCCTTGCAGTCGGCATGTTGGCTGAGCGTATGCATACCACAGAAATGAGTGCTTACAGTGGCATTACTAGCCGGATGCCGGTGTTTGCAGCTTTCTTTACGTTATTTGCGATGGCTAATGTGGGCTTGCCGGGTACTTCAGGTTTTGTGGGTGAGTTCTTCGTGATTTTAGCCAGTGCCAAAGCGCATTTTTGGGTAGCTTTAATTGCCGCTAGTATTCTGATACTGGGTGCTGCTTATACCTTGTGGGCAGTCAAGCGTGTATTGTTTGGCGAAGTGGCCAGCAGCGAAGTGCATAAGTTAAAAGATATTAATCAACGCGAGTTTTGTATCTTAGGGGTGTTAGCAGTGGCTATTCTTTGGCTAGGCTGGTGGCCTGAGCCGCTAACTCAATTAATGGAAGGCTCGATTCGAGAGTGGATGATGATTGTGTCGCCATCAGACCTAATGCCTGTAGTGAAAGGGAGCTAATGATGGCTGCATTTGAAATTGCTCGTCCAGAAATCTTCTTATTAGCTGCTTTGTGTGTGGTCTTGCTCTTGGATTTATTCTTAGGGAAAGAGTCACGGGTTGTTACTTATCTGGCTACCCAAGCTTCTTTATTGACCACAATCTTGTTGGTCTATAGCTCATTCTTTAATCGTAGCGATAAAACAGTTGGCCTAGATGGCATGTACATGGTCGATGAAATGGCAGGAGTGCTTAAGATAGCTATCTTGCTGATATCCATTCTGGCTTTTACAGCTGCACGCAAATATTTGCGTGATCAGGATATGTGGCGTGGTGAGTTTTTTGTACTCGGTATGACTGCCATTTTAGGCATGCTCATTATGGTGTCGGGTTACCATTTATTAGTACTTTATCTTGGCTTAGAGCTACTTTCACTGTCGATGTATGCCTTAGTCGCAATGCGCCGTGATGATGCTCAAGCGACTGAAGCGGCAATGAAGTATTTTGTGCTAGGTGCCGTCGCTTCAGGCTTCTTACTGTATGGAATGTCGATGCTATATGGGCTAAGTGGGACTTTAGAGCTAAATAATCTGCGTGAGTATTTTGTAAGCTTGCCAGGTGTTGCTACTAATTTACCGCTGATGTTTGCACTTACATTTATCGTTGCTGGATTAGCCTTTAAATTGGGCGTAGTTCCTTTCCATATGTGGCTGCCTGATGTGTATCAAGGTACGCCGACAGCAGTCACCTTGTTTTTAAGTAGTGCACCTAAAATTGCGGCGTTTGCTTTAGTGATACGCTTAATGGTCGAAGCCTTAGAGCCTGCGCAGGGTGCATGGTCACAGATGTTTATGCTTTTAGCTTTGCTATCAATTGCCTTGGGCAATGTGTTAGCGCTAGCCCAGAATAATCTGAAGCGCTTATTTGCTTATTCGGCGATCTCACATATGGGCTTTATGCTCATGGGGATCGTGATGAATACCCACACGGGGTATAGCGCTGCCATGTTTTACATCCTACTTTATGCCTTAATGTCAGCAGGTGCCTTCGCTATGTTGATTATACTGGGGCGCAAAGGCTATGAAGTGGTGAATGTAGAGGATTTAAAAGGCCTAAGCGCGCGTAGCCCTTGGTTTGGTTTAATGTTCCTATTGATCTTATTCTCTATGGCGGGCATACCACCAACAGCCGGTTTCTATGCAAAATTCGCAATTATTGAATCTGTAGTGGAAGCTAAGTTCGTCTGGGCTGCTGTATTCATGGTGGTGATGTCAGTGATTGGTGCTTTCTACTATTTGCGCCTGATTAAAGTGATGTACTTTGATAAACCCAATGAGCAGCCGCCGATTGAAGCTGATATGGATATTCGGGTATTGGTGAGCGCTAATGGCTTGTTAATGATACTTTTAGGTATTTTCCCGGGTATTCTAATGGGTATCTGTGATCTAGCCTTGGTCGCGAGCCGTCTATGAGTTTACAATCCTATCAATGGATTTATTTAGCGATTGCCATCTTATTGGCTAATTTGCCGTGGTTGAATCAGCGTTGCTTTTTTATTTTGCAGTGTGCTAAAAAATCAGCTTGGGTACGCCTCTTAGAGTGGCTCATCCTCTATTTCGTAGTAGGCAGCCTAGGGTATTTATTAGAGCAGCGCGTGATGGGAAGTAATCACCCTCAAGACTGGGAGTTCTTTGCGGTGACTGCAGCACTATTTATGGTGTTTGCTTTTCCTGGTTTTGTTTATCGTTACATTCGTTAAAACTATTTTAACTTTTTTTGAATTATAGCTTGCATCAAAAGCCGAAAGTCTCTATAGTTCACAACCTCTGATGCGGGGTGGAGCAGTCTGGCAGCTCGTCGGGCTCATAACCCGAAGGTCGTAGGTTCAAATCCTGCCCCCGCTACCAAACATATAAAAAGCCCCTTTAAGGGGCTTTTTTATTACCTCTTAAAATAGCTCTAACGGTTAATATGCAAGAACGTTTAAATGCGCTAGTCCATACAACGGTCACAGGTCTTGGCTACGATGTATGGGGTTATGAATACCGCTCCTATGCAGAAAGTGCCTTGCTGCGCATTTTTATCGACTCACCCAATGGTATCAATGTTGATGACTGTGGACGTGTCAGTGCACAGTTGGGTGCAGCTTTGGATGTTGATGATTTAATTCCAGTCGCCTATGTGCTGGAAGTCTCTTCACCCGGTGTGGATAGAGTGTTATTCACGCCAGAGCAGTATCAACGCTATATCGGCGAAAAACTTAAAGTTCGTACTCAATTACCGGTGCAAGCACGCCGTAATTTTGTGGGTGTCTTGAAAGAAGCGAGTGCTGAAACTATTACGCTAGAGCTAGAGGATGGGAGCTGCGAAATCCCGTATGCCGTTATTGATCGGGGTCGCTTAGTCTACGAGATGAAAACAACGCCTAAAAAAGGAAAAAGGAGCAGTGCACATTCATGAATAAAGAAATCCTCTACGTTGTTGATGCAGTTTCCAACGAAAAAAATGTTAGCAAAAGTTTAATCTTTGACGCTGTTGAAACTGCTCTGGCGATGGCAACTCGCAAGCGTTTCGGCATGCACATGGATGTACGCGTCTCTGTAAACCGTAATACGGGCGATTATGATACTTATCGCCGTTGGTTAGTGGTGGATGATGAAGATCCAAACTTTGAAAGCCCAGAGCGGCAAATTTTATTAAGCTACGCGACCAACCGTGGCCTAGAAGTAGAAATCGGCGATTATGTTGAAGAGCGGATTGAGTCGGTTGAGTTCGGACGTATTGCTGCCCAAACCGCCAAACAGGTTATCGTCGCTAAAGTACGGGAAGCTGAGCGGGAAAAGTTAGTCTCTAGCTACCGCGATAAAGTGGGCCAGCTCATTATGGGTTCGGTTAAACGTGTGGATCGTAAGGGCGTCTTTTTAGATTTAGGCGACAATGCTGAAGCTTTAATTCCAAGAGAAGAGATGATTCCTCGTGAAATGGTGCATAATAGCGCGCGGATGCGAGGATACCTGAAGGAAATTCGTCAAGAACAGCGTGGACCACAAATTATTGTGAGTCGTAGTGATGTTAGTTTCTTGATTGAACTCATGAAGCTGGAAGTTCCCGAAATTAATCAAGAAATGATTGATATCATGGGAGCTGCCCGCGACCCAGGTTCTCGTGCCAAAGTAGCGGTACGTGCCAATCTACCGAACATTGATCCAGTCGGTGCTTGTGTGGGGATGCGTGGTTCGCGTATTCAAACAGTCACGACTGAATTAAATGGCGAGCGGGTTGATATCGTCTTGTGGAATGATGATATTGCTACTTACGTCATGAATGCGATGGCACCTGCTGAAGTCTTATCGATTGTGGTTGATGAAGACAAAAAGACGATGGATATTGGAGTTGATAAAGACAAATTATCCCAAGCCATTGGCAAAGGTGGGCAAAATGTGCGTTTGGCGAGTGAATTAACTGGCTGGACTTTGAACGTAATGAGTGTCGAAGAAGCTGAGGCCAAAACCGAAGCTGAGCAGCAAGCAATTTTGGAGTTGTTTATTAATCGTCTCGATGTCGATGAAGAAGTCGCAGTGATCTTAGTAGAAGAAGGTTTCTCTACTTTGGAAGAAGTGGCGTATGTACCCCGTGAAGAGTTTTTGGAAATTGAAGCTTTTGACGAGGAAATTGTTAATGAGCTGCGTGAGCGCGCTCGTACCGCTTTATTAACTGAAGCGATTGTTAAAGATACGCCAATTCCAGCAGATGATTTGCTGACCATGAAAGGTATGGACAAAGAGTTAGCTTACAAGCTAGCAGAAATGGGTGTCCGTACGATGGAAGATTTAGCTGAGCAGTCCGTAGATGAATTGTTAGTGATTGAGGGTATGGATGCAGATCATGCAGCTCAATTGATCATGACTGCTCGAGAGCCTTGGTTCAAGGACAGCGAGTCAGCGTAACTCAACAGGAGGACAATAAATGTCAGATATTCAGGTAAAAGCACTCGCCGCGATGGTGAAAGCTCCTGTTGATGTATTAATGCGACAGCTGAAACGAGCAGGCATTGAGGTCAACAGTCCAGAAGACAAGATTACCGATGCGCAAAAGCTAATGTTGCTCGAGCGGATTAAAAACGAAGCAAGCGGCGGAAAAACTGAGACTGTGGATAATCGTAATGCAGGTGCGGGAAAAATCACTTTAAAACGTGCTACTCCGGGTGGAGCTGGCGGTAATGATCGAAAACCTCAAGGTGTTGAGGTGCGGCGTAAGAAAACGATTGGCCTACGTAACAGTGAGGCTGATGCTCAAGCAGATCGTGTCGCTGAACAACGTGCTGAGACTCTAGCGCGTCAAGCAGAAAATGACCGTCGTATTCGTGAAGCTGTCTTAGAAAAAGCAGAGCGTGAACGTCGTGAGTTAGAGCTTCAACGTATGCGTCGCCAGAAAGAAGCCGCACTACAGCCACAACTGGCAGCAAATGCAGCCGTTACTGCACCACAAGTTGTTGAGCCAATTACTGCTAATACTTCAGTAGATTCAGTTATTGCAGAACCAGCTGAGCAGTCGATTGAAAGAGTCGAAACTGAAACCTTAGCCGTTGAAGCTACCAATGGCGATGCGGTTGCAGACGATAATAAAGATACTGCTGGTGTGTCTGGTTTAGAACAACGACAAATAGTTGTTGATGCAGCACGTCAAGAAGCCTCTGATGCTTTAAAGCGCCGCCCATCAAGGGCTAAACCTAAGCAGTCCTTAGCGCCTAAGCATGTTATTGGCATAGAAGATGAAGAGCCTGCTAAGGTTTCACCGGGTTTGGTTGACACTGAAGACAGTGATGCTAAACGGGGTGAAAAGAAAAAGGTCAAAACCCGTGGTCGTGAAAATGAACGCGGAAATGCGCCTATTATCCAACACAAAGGCAATAAGCGTAAGCCCGGTGGGCGTGCGCCTGAGCGTGAAGTTAAGCATGGTTTCGAAAAGCCAACGGCTCCAGTAGTACGTGAAATTGAGATTCCATCTAGCATTATTGTTTCTGATCTAGCGCAAAAACTGGCTATTCGTGCGACGGACATTATTAAGTCCATGATGAAAATGGGCATGATGGTCACTATCAATCAGTCTATCGACCAAGAAACGGCAATTCTAGTCGCTGAAGAATTAGGCCATAAAGCTACACCAATGCAAGTAATGGATGATGAATCGATCTTGGCTTCAGTGTTGGGTGACAACAGTGATGTCGAAGTCGAAGCACGCCCACCAGTAGTGACTATCATGGGTCACGTTGACCATGGTAAGACCTCTTTACTGGATTACATCCGTAAGACGCGGGTGGCCTCAGGTGAAGCTGGCGGTATTACTCAGCATATTGGTGCTTATCATGTGGAAACTTCGCGTGGTACGGTCACTTTCTTAGATACGCCGGGTCATGCTGCTTTCACTAAGATGCGTGCGCGTGGTGCACAAGTCACTGACATCGTTGTGCTGATTGTGGCTGCGGATGATGGCGTCATGCCACAGACCAAAGAAGCCATTCAGCATGCGAAAGAAGCCGGTGTGCCGATGGTGGTTGCGATCAACAAGATCGACAAACCACAAGCGGATATAGATCGTGTCTTAAATGACCTTTCTCAAGTGAATGTACTCACAGAAGAGTGGGGCGGCGATGTGCCTGTGGTACGTGTTTCCGCTAAAACCGGTGTGGGTATTGATGATCTTTTAGAAACCATTTTATTGGTGGCTGAAGTTCAAGAACTAACTGCTCCAGTTGATGTTCCGGCTAAAGGTACCGTAATTGAAGCGAGTATTGAGCGTGGTCGTGGTGCGGTTGCTACCGTATTGATTCGCGAAGGTACCTTGCATAAAGGCGATATTCTGCTCTGCGGTACTCAATATGGTCGTGTGCGTGCCTTGTTTGATGAAAATGGTCGCTCAGTTAAAGAGGCTGGCCCCTCCATTCCTGTGGCTGTTGTTGGCTTGTCTTCTGCGCCAGAAGCAGGTGATGAGGCTTTCGTGGTCAGTGATGAGCGTAAAGCGCGTGAAATCGCTGAATTGCGTCAAGAGAAGCTGCGTGATAGCCGCTTTGCTGCACAGAATAGTGCCAAGCTGGATAATATGTTTAGCCAGATGCAAACCGGTGCACGTGCCCAGATTAACCTGTTGGTTAAAGCCGATGTGCAAGGTAGCGTGGAAGCCATTCGTAGTGAGCTGTTGAAGCTTTCTACCGATGAAGTTGAAGTACGTCTTGTTTCTTCAGGTATCGGTGGCTTGAATGAGAGCGATATGGATTTAGCGGCTACTTCTAAAGCCATTGTGGTCGCCTTTAATGTGCGTGCAGATGCGGGTGCACGGCGTTTAGCACAAGACAATGATGTAGAAATTCGTTACTACAGCATTATCTATGACGTGATTAATGATGTACGTGCTGCTATGAGTGGCTTGTTGTCTCCAGAAACTCGTGAAGTGTTCTTGGGCTTAGCTGAAGTTCGCAACGTATTCCGTGCCTCTGGTTTTGGTCAAGTTGCTGGTTGCTTGGTAGTAGAAGGTGTAGTTCGCCGTGGTAGCCCAATTCGTGTCTTACGTGATAACGTAGTTATCTATGAAGGCGAACTCGAATCTTTACGTCGTCATCGTGATGATGTGAAAGAAGTTCAGGTGGGTACTGAGTGCGGTATTGCGGTGAAAGATTACAACGATGTGCGTGCAGGCGACCAGATTGAGGTCTTCGAACATGTACAAGTGGCTCGGAGTATCTAATGCGGTCGCGTTCACCTCGTCAAGGCTATTCACGTAGCGACCGCGTTTCTGAGCAGTTGCAACGTGATTTAGCCCAATTAGTGCGTGAGTTGAAAGACCCACGCCTTGGCATGGTTACTTTGCTTGAAGTGGTGGTCTCTAAAGATTTAGCACATGCCAAAGTTTGGTTTGATGTACTGGATCTTGAGCAAGCTAAGCAAGCTGAGGAAATTCTCAATCATGCTGCTGGATTCTTGCGGCATGAACTGGGGCGTGGATTGAAGTTGCGTATAACGCCTGAGTTGAAGTTTTTCTATGATGATACTCAACGGCGCGGTAATGAGCTTTCAGCCATCATTGATCAAGCAGTTGCTGCTGATCGTTTGAATCATAGCGATGATGAAACTGATTCAGACTCGTCAGATTCGACTGCTGAGTTAAAGTGATTCCTCTTGGCACGCCGCAATTTTCGCAAACTTGATGGAATTTTATTGCTAGATAAATCTTTAGGAATGTCTAGCAATAAGGCTTTGCAAGAGGCGCGCTTTCTATTTGCTGCTGAAAAAGCAGGCCATACCGGTAGTTTAGATCCGCTCGCAACTGGTATGTTGCCTCTTTGTTTTGGCGAAGCGACTAAAGTTTCAGGCTTCTTGCTGGATTCAGATAAGCGCTATCTCACTACAGCTCGCTTCGGTTACATCAGCAGTACCGGTGATGAAGAGGGTGACAAACAGCTTATTCACTCCAACCCACAAGTGACTATCAAGAGCCTTGAAGCTGTATTAGCTCAGTTTCGTGGCACAATTCAGCAAATTCCCCCCATGTATTCAGCCTTAAAAAAAGATGGGCAGCCTTTATATAAACTGGCTCGTCAAGGCATTGAGATTGAGCGTGCGGCTCGGTCTGTAAAAATTCATGAACTTCAATTACTCGATTGCACTGCAGATAGTGCAACTTTAGAGGTCCATTGCAGTAAAGGAACTTATATCCGTACCCTAGTAGAAGATATTGGGTCTGCTTTAGGGATGGGGGCTTATGTAGCGATGCTTAGGCGCACGCTGGTCGCTCCGTTTGATGGCTATCCTATGCATACCTTAGCTGATTTGCAGGCAATCGCTCAACAGGGGCACACTAGTTTAGATCAGTTACTGCTACCTTTGGATCTTGCCTTAAAACATTTTCCAGCCTTAAATTTGACTGAGGCTCAAGCGCAGTTAATTCAACAAGGCCAGAAGCTTGCTTTAGATAAAGAGGTTGGCACTTACCGTCTTTATAAAATAATAGCTGAGCAATCTGTTTTTATTGGCTTAGGTGAGCTAGTTGGTATGCAACTGAAGGCTAAACGTTTATTAGCCTATTAAAAACTCTCTAATTTTCCTCAGCTTAACGCTGGCAATAATGCATGCTAATTGGATCAAGAATGGTAGGCGTCTTTTCAAATTTAGGGTTGGGTTCTGGATAATCAAGCGTGTAGTGCAAGCCACGACTCTCTTTGCGGTTAAGCGCAGAGCGGATAATTAACCAAGCCACTAGTGCTAAATTGCGCAGCTCAACTAAGTCACTGGTCACGCGGAAGTGCGCGTAATACTCATTGATTTCACTAAGTAATAATTCAATTCGATGCTGAGCACGTTGTAGGCGTTTCGTCGTGCGCACAATGCCCACGTAGTCCCACATAAAGCGGCGAATCTCATCCCAGTTATGGGTCACAACCACGAATTCATCAGAATCAGTGACGCGGCTTTCATCCCAGGCAGGTAGTTCGGGTAAAACGATTTCTTCATCTAAACGCTGAGCAATATCTGTGCTAGCGGCTTGGCCGAAGACGATACATTCTAATAGCGAATTACTCGCCATCCGATTAGCACCGTGCAAGCCGGTATAAGCAGCCTCACCGATACAATACAAACCATCCACATCTGTTTGGCCTTGCAAATTAGTCAGTACACCACCACAGGTATAGTGCGCAGCGGGTACGACTGGAATCGGCTGCTTAGTCATGTCATAGCCAAATTCTAAGCAAGTCGCATAAACATTCGGAAAATGGCTTTTAATAAATTCTGCAGGTTTATGGCTAATATCGAGGTAGACACAATCAATCCCTAAACGCTTCATTTCATGGTCGATAGCGCGAGCAACGATGTCACGAGGTGCAAGTTCAGCACGTGGATCAAATTTAGGCATAAAGCGTGTGCCATCCGGTAGCAATAAATGCCCACCTTCGCCACGGACTGCTTCAGTAATCAAGTGTGATTTTGCATGTGGGTGATAAAGGCAGGTTGGATGGAATTGCATGAACTCCATATTCGCCACCCGGCAACCTGCGCGCCAAGCCATTGCAATCCCGTCGCCACTCGCACCATCTGGGTTGCTGGTATACAGATAAACTTTGCTTGCACCACCAGTGGCGACCACCGTAAAGCGTGCACGTACTGGCTCAATACTTTGATCTTGGCGGTTATGCACATAAGCACCAACTACACGATTATTTGCCATGCCTAATTTGCGGGTCGTAATCAGATCAATCGCAATATGCTGCTCGAAAGTTTGGATATTTTCACATTGGCGTAAGCGGTCCACTAAAGTGGTTTCCAAGGCAAAGCCGCTGGCATCAGCAGCATGGGCAATACGGCGATGGCTATGTCCACCTTCGCGAGTCAGATGCAATGGAGAGTTCTTATCGTGATCATCTTCACGGGTGAAGGGTACGCCTTCATCCAGTAGCCAATTAATGGATTGTGCGCCATGCTCAACAGTGAAGCGCACTGCGTCCTCGTCACACAGACCTGCTCCGGCATTTAAAGTGTCGGCTACATGCGATTCAGTGCTGTCACGCACATCTAAGACAGCCGAGATCCCACCTTGTGCGTAATAGGTGCTACCTTCAGTAATAGCGTTTTTACTTAGCACGGCGACTTTGCAGGTTTTTGGTAAATTTAAGGCGAGCGTTAAACCGGCTGCTCCGCTGCCTATAATCAACACATCATACATAGTGTGCGTTTATCCTTGTTACCCTGATTAGCGGTCAAAAATATTCTATTCTTAGCTCACACACTGTAGCATATAACGCTTTCAGAAATGACCGAAACACATTAACCGTAGGAGTAATGCCCGTATGGGCACGAGTTTAACTGATCTTGAGTTAGTACAGCGTGTACAGGCTGGGGATAAAAAATCCTTTGATGTTTTGGTTTTAAAATACCAACATAAAGTAATCAATTTAGTCATGCGCTATATGCATGACCCCGATACTGCACAGGATGTCGCTCAAGAAGCCTTTATAAAAGCCTACAAAGGCTTAAAAAACTTCCGGGGTGAGTCGGCTTTTTATACTTGGTTGTATCGAATTGCGATTAATACCGCGAAGAATCATTTAGTATCACAAGGTCGGCGAACCCCCACTAACGATATTGATGCAGAAGAAGCGGAACAATTTGAGGGGGAGTCTGCTCTAAAGGAATACGGCACACCCGAAAATGAAATGCTACGCGATGAAATCCAATCCATCGTCAGTAATGCCATTGATGCATTACCGGATGATTTGCGTACAGCGATTGTGCTACGTGAGCTTGAAGGAATGAGCTACGAAGAGATAGCTGAGGCAATGGACTGCCCAATCGGTACTGTGCGCTCGCGGATTTTCCGTGCGCGTGAGTCAATTGATAAAGTTTTGCAACCCTTATTGCGTTAGGCAGCCTAAGGCCTGTGGAACTCAGGTAAAAATATTATGAATGCTAGTCAAGAAGAATTTTTATCAGCCCTCTTAGATGATGAGGCTGGTAGTTTTGAGCAGCGGCGTCTAATCGACGAACTCTCAAAGGATGCAGAGTTGGGAAATACCTTAAGTCGTTATGCGCTGATCGGCGAAGTGATGCGCTCCAACACTAAACCAGTGGTTGCGCGCAAGGATTTTCTAGCAGGCATCCATGCAAGTTTAGAGGATGAGCCAGTTTACGCTGAGAAAGTTGTCGACTTATTCTCAGGGTCACCTAAAACGCCTGCTAAAGTGCCCGAAAGGAGTAAACACTATCTGAAGTTTGGCATGGCTGCCACAGTAGCGGCTGTTGCGGTCGTTGGTGGTTCTATGTTGCTTAATCAGCCGCCTAGTACGCAATTAGCAACAGTAGCCGCCTCAACGCCTATTCAACCCGCTGCTTTGGTGCAATTGGCTCAAGCTAAACCAGTTCGTTCTGCGAATCAGCTTGATCCACAAAGCCGCGATGTTCTTAAACAGTATGTAGCACAGCATGTTAAATATGCATCTACTACGGCTATTGTTCCTTCGGTTAGGGCTGTCTCTTACTCGCATGATTACTAAACATAAAGCGAAGTTACTAATAGTAGCCTTGGGCTTACCGTTGTTTTGTACACAGCCTAGTGTTGCCGCCGATGCCTTGCAGCTGCTTGATCGAATGCAATCCGCTGTCTATGACTTGGATTACACTGGGCAGCTAGTTTATTCGCGGGGTGATGAATTATCTACCTATCGCATTAGCCATCAAGCAGGCCAAGAGCAAGACAGTGTTGTGCGGTTAAACCAAGGTGAAGGCGATAAGGGTCAGCAGGTTGAAAGCTTTTCCTTGTCTAAGTTTGGTAATCCGCAGGCTGATAATAAGGCTTACTCGTTTGATTTAGGTGGGGCAGCACGGGTCGCTGAGCATGATTGTCAGGTGGTAGTTGTACGCCCAAAAGACAAAATGCGTTATCTACAACGCTATTGTATCGATCCTAAAACTGGGATGCTGTTGAAGTACTCGCTCATGGATCGTGAGCAGAAAGTACTTGAGCAGCTTATGTTTACGCAATTATCTATTGTGGATGCTAAAGCTGATATTGCGACTAGTGAGTCTTTAAATATTGCAAGTGCAGCAGTTCAGCCTATGCCAATAGCCGCCGTCGATACTGCGATGGCTAAAGTTGCTGTTGCTAAACCGAGTGCGGCAGTACCAGAGCAAGCTACTGCTATCGACTCTAGTAATTTGAATCTAGGCAATTGGAAGTTTGAAAGTCTACCTGCTGGCTTTAAAGTCGTTAAAGTGATCCCTCAAGCCGGAAGCCCTGATGCTCATCAGATTGTGTTATCCGATGGGATGGCTGCTGTATCGGTATTTATAGCACCAACCTCTGCCGCCCAGAAGAATATGGATCAGTTATCTTATGCCAATGGAGCAACCCATATTTTAGGTTTAGAACTTGCCGGGCATACGCTGACTTTTGTTGGTGAAGTACCTGAAACTACCTTGCAAGCAATTCAGAAGGGCTTAAGGTATGTTGCCCGATAATACGCCGGAAAGGTTAAAAAATAACCTACTAATGATAAACAATAACCGGCAAAGGCTAGATACCATGATCGAACAAACGGCGAGAGTTGTGAGCACCCAATATGGGCATGCATGGGTGTTGCCTTTAAGTTCAACTGCCTGCAATTCATGCGCAACGAAAACAGATACAGGTTGTTCCAATGCTTTTAGTTTTTTAAATTCTTCAAAAGCAAAATGTGAACCCATTTATGTGCAAAATCCCTTGCATGCCAAGCCAGGTGAAGAAGTTGTCATTGGTACACAAGGTAATACTTTAGTTATTTATTCAGTATTAGCTTATCTGCTACCGCTAGTTAGCCTGTTAGTTTTTGCTGTTTTAGGTAGCCAAGTTTTCCAAGCACTGCAATTACCGCAAGAAGCTGGATCAATCTTAGCAGGCATCGCTGGTTTATTTAGTGGTTTTAAGTTGGCTAACTGGCTAGCAGCGCAGATGAGTCAATCTAATGAGACTATGCATCCTGTCATTTTACGCCATAAAGAACATTATATTTACCCTGCCAGCAGTATTTCTCACGTTTAGTCTTTGGGCAGTTAAACTCTAAAAACTGCCTAAACGACCTTAAGCTGTTCATTTACCCCTAAACATAAAATAAACAGCTCCTACCAAACATAAGCCTGCCCACAAGTAGTCAAGCTTCAGCGGTTCACGCATATAGAAGTAAGCAAATGGGACAAACAGCGAAAGAGTGATGACTTCTTGAATCACTTTAAGCTGCCCAAGATTTAGCACTGTATAGCCAATTCGATTGGCTGGAACCTGTAATAAATACTCAAATAGCGCTATTCCCCAGCTAATGAAAGCTGCAATCAGCCACGGCTTATTATTGAGTTCTTTTAAGTGTGCATACCATGCAAAAGTCATAAATACATTGCTACAGATGAGCAGGCCAATCGAGACAAGTACCGGATTCATGAGCTATGCCTTTATTCAAAAGCGCGTTACTATAGAATTACTGTTTAAACGGCGCAAGGTTAGCTTGGTTTGGCAAGTTCCTTGAGCTGTGCTTTTGTTGGTGGAGTTAAGCGAGAGAGTTTAGTGATTTTTTCCATCAGTAAATTTATAAACTAATCATGTTGCCACGTTATTTTTCTAATTAAGACAGCGTAGAATACGGTTTTAATCATTCATCTAAAACTTACTAATTTTCATTACCATTATGACCCAACTATTTCCCATTATTCTTGCGGCTGGCCAAGGCACGCGGATGTGTTCTGATTTACCTAAAGTTCTCCACTCTGTAGCGGGCAAGCCTATGCTGCAGCATGTCATTGATACGTGCCAAAATTTAGCTAATGACCGTTTGGCAGTTGTTTATGGGCATGGAGGCGAGCAGGTTAAACAAGCTGTCAGCAACGATGGTATCGTTTGGGTATTGCAAGCTGAACAACGTGGCACTGGGCATGCAGTCGCACAGGCCATTGATTTAGCTCCTGATGAGGCGATTGTATTAGTAGCTTATGCAGATACCCCGTTGATTCGTTTGGAAACTTTGCAAAGCTTAGCGCTTCATTTAGAAGATGCTGCCTTAAGCGTGTTAACCAGTATACCGCTAAGTCCTACGGGTTATGGGCGGATCGTGCGCGATGAGCAAGGCGCAGTGAAGTGTATTGTTGAAGAAAAAGATGCGGATGCACCCACCAAAATGATTCGCGAAATTAATACTGGTTTTATGGCAGCGAGAGCAGCTGATTTTAAACGTTGGTTGAAGCAACTGACTCCCAATAATGCCCAAGGCGAATATTATTTAACGGATTGTATTAGCCTTGCAGTGCAAGAACAACGTACTGTGAATGCGGTGCTATGTACTGATCCGATGGAAGCTGAAGGTATTAATAATCGAGTGCAGCTAGCACGCTTAGAGCGAATGGCACAACAGCGCCAAGTAGAGGCTTTAATGATCGCAGGTGTGACAGTAGCTGATCCAGCGCGTTTAGATATTCGTGGGCAAGTTAAAGCCGGTAGAGACTGTTTTATTGATATTAATGTCTTGCTGCTGGGTGAGGTAGAGCTGGGCGATCATGTGATTATTGAGCCGAATTGCATGATTCAAGATGCGAAAATTGGCAATGGCGCACATATTAAGGCTAATTCTTGTATTGAAGGTGCAGTGGTTGGCGCAAATTGTGATGTAGGTCCGTTTGCACGCTTACGCCCTGGAACAGTTCTTGCTGAAGAAGCTAAGATTGGTAACTTCGTTGAGACTAAAAAAGCCAAGATTGGCAAGGGTAGCAAGGTAAGTCACCTCAGCTATATTGGCGATACCGAAATGGGCGAAGAGGTAAACATAGGTGCGGGTACGATTACCTGTAACTATGATGGTGTGAATAAGTTTAAAACTACGATTGGAGATCGAGTATTTGTCGGTTCTTGTAGCCAATTAGTAGCACCTGTCACGATTGAAGACGATGCGACTATCGGCGCGGGTTCGACGATTACCAAAACAGCGCCAGCAGGGCAGCTGACTTTGGCAAGAGCAAAGCAAATGAGCGTTAAAGGCTGGCAGCGCCCAGTCAAGGAGCAAAAATAATGTGTGGTATTGTCGGTGCAGTTGCACAACGTCCTGTTTCGGAAATCTTGTTAGAGGGACTAAGACGCTTAGAATACCGCGGCTATGATTCAGCCGGGGTCGCATTGATCACTCAAGGCAGTAAGCTCAAACGTGTTCGTGCTCTAGGCAAGGTCATCGCTTTAACTGAAAAACTAGGCTCTGAACCTATCGAAGGTAAGGTTGGCATCGCTCATACCCGTTGGGCTACGCATGGCAAGCCGGCTGAGCATAATGCGCACCCGCATTTCAGTGGCGAGGAGTTAGGTTTAGTCCATAATGGCATTATCGAAAACTATTTAGACTTACGTGAGCGTTTAGGCTCTTTAGGCTATGTCTTTAGTACCGAAACGGACACGGAAGTCGCTGCTCACTTAGTTGATTACCATACTAAGCGTGCTGAGAGTTTATTAAAGGGCATGCTTACTGCGCGCCAAGAGTTTAAAGGTGCTTATGCTTTAGCTGCGATTAGCCCAGCTGAGCCGAATACCATTGTAGTGGCACGCCAAGGTAGCCCCTTAATTATTGGGGTGGGCATTGGTGAAAATTTCATTGCTTCGGATATCCAAGCCATGTTGCCAGTGACCAATCGCTTTATCTACTTAGAAAATGGTGATGTAGCACGCATCAATCAGCATAAGATTGAGATTTTTGATGCGGAAGGTAAAACGGTTGAGCGCCCTATTCGTGAATCAAAAGTAGGCGATAGCTCAACTGAATTAGGCGAGTATCGCCATTATATGCTTAAAGAAATCTTTGAGCAGCCACGCGCAATTACTGCCACTTTAGCAGGACGTTTGGCTCAGCATCAGGTGCTATCCTGTTTAAGTGGTGACAAGCCAATGGATGTACTCGCACAAGTCGAGGAAATCCAAATTGTGGCCTGTGGTACTAGTTATCATGCGGGCTTGATTGCACGTCACTGGATTGAAAGCTATACCGATATCCCTTGTAGTGTAGAGGTTGCGAGCGAATACCGTTACCGTCGCCAGCCTAAGCGCAAAAATTTATTGCTGATTACTATTTCTCAGTCGGGTGAAACTGCGGATACCTTAGCGGCTTTAGAGAAAATGAAGCAGTCTAAGGCTTGTTTGGCCTCACTGACGGTTTGTAATGTGTTGGAAAGCTCGCTAACCCGCGAATCAGATATGTCTTTGATGACTATCGCTGGTCCAGAGATTGGGGTTGCTTCTACTAAAGCCTTCACTACGCAGTTAGTTGCTTTGCAAATGCTGTTGGGCTTGTTGATTCAGGCTAAACAGGGTGAAACCGCATTTAGCCGTCAATTAGTTGCCGACTTAAATTTATTACCCGATTTAATCGAACAAGTCTTAGCGCTCAATCCTGCGATTGAAGCTCTAGCTGAACGTTTTATAGAAAAGCAGCATGCTTTATTCTTAGGACGTGGCGAGCAATACCCAGTCGCTTTAGAAGGTGCTCTGAAACTAAAAGAAATTTCCTACATTCATGCAGAAGCTTATCCTGCTGGTGAGTTAAAGCATGGGCCGCTTGCTTTAGTGGATAGTGAGATGCCAGTGATTGCAGTCGCACCGAATACCGCCTTGCTAGAAAAGTTAATGTCTAATTTGGAAGTAGTGCACGCGCGTGGCGGTGAGTTGTATGTGTTTGCTTGTAAGAGCGCCAATTTAGTACCTCATGAGCAAATGCATGTACTTGAATTACCCGCTGTTCCTGAATTATTGGCGCCTATTGTGTATACAGTACCCTTGCAATTGCTGGCTTATCATGTCGCTATTCTAAAAGGTACTGATGTGGATAAGCCGCGTAATTTGGCGAAATCGGTGACGGTGGAGTAGGTTTACCCTATCTCTTTTAGGTGATGAACCGTTTTTGTGCATTGCATTATGATATGACCTTTTGGCAATGACTAGCTAAGCCTAGTCATCTATAGTGACTGGAGTGCTAAGAGGAAGGTCTTAGATGATTGATTGGCTAGCTACCTTAGTGCGTAGTTGGAAAAGACGGTTCACACCCTTTACCTTTTGGGTTGATGAGTTAAAAAATCCATCAACCTTGCGGGCTGATGCCTTGGCTGGTTTAACCGTTGCCTTGGTTTTGATCCCGCAATCAATGGCCTATGCTCAATTAGCCGGGCTACCTGCTTATATTGGTCTTTATGCATCTTTCCTACCGGTCATTATTGGTGCTTTATTTGGCTCTTCACGCCAATTAGGGACTGGGCCAGTGGCGATTGTTTCGTTGATGTCCGCGGCTGCGATGCAACCCTATATAGGTCAAGGGGTTGAGACGATTGTCGTTTACTCTGCGCTGTTAGCCATCATGATCGGTATATTTCAGCTGAGCCTCGGTTTGTTGAAGCTTGGTGTGCTTGTCGACTTTCTCTCTCATCCAGTGGTCATTGGCTTTACTAATGCAGGCGCACTCATTATTGGTAGCTCGCAAGTACCTAAACTATTTGGGCTTAATGTCAAAGCTGATCAATTCGATCATCATTATGAGTTTATTTGGGCCATCCTCGCAGCCTTACCTAAAACACAGTTAATTACTTTGCTAATGGCTGCTGTTGCCTTAGGTATGTTATTGACTTTACGCAAGTATTTTCCACGCCAGCCTAGTGTATTGATAACAGTGGTCACAACAACGCTGCTTTCGTGGGCGTTGGGCTACCAAGCTGCGGGCGGTAGTGTGGTTGGAACTATTCCTCAAGGCTTACCCAGCCTCAGTCTTCCTAGTATCCCTACTATGCAAACCCTAGGTGCTTTGGCTACCTCAGCCATGATTATAGGTTTATTGGGTTTTGTGGAAGCGATTTCGATTGCCAAAGCCATGGCGGCACAAACACGCCAGCGTTTGTCAGCGAATCAAGAATTAGTCGGGCAGGGCTTAGCAAATATTTCTGCGGGCTTGTTTAGTGGATATGCCGTTTCGGGTTCATTTTCGCGTTCAGCAGTAAATTTTGCAGCAGGTGCGGTCACCGGATTTTCCTCGGTGGTCACGGGTATGTTGGTGGCGATTACTTTATTGTTTTTAACCCCACTATTATTCCATTTACCACAAGCTAGTTTAGCGGCTGTGATCATTATGGCAGTCATTAATCTCCTGAAGTTTGCGCCCATTAAGCATGCTTGGAAGGTAGAAAAGCATGATGGCATTATTGCTGTGGTTACTTTCTGTGCAACCTTGGCCTTTGCGCCGCATTTAGATCAAGGTATTTTCCTGGGTGTCGTCTTATCGCTGGGTTTATTTCTGTATCGCACTATGAGTCCTCGTTTTGTTGAGGTTACACGCCATCCTGATGGTTCGATGCGTGACTCGGAACGCCATCATTTAAAAACCAGTGATACGGTTGCGATTTACCGTTTTGATGGTGATTTGTATTTTGCTAATACAGGTTATTTAGAAGGTAAGCTGCTGAATGCAATAGCAAATAAGCCTAAGTTAAAGGTATTGGTTTTGGATATGGAGTCAGTGGATCAAGTCGATTCGACGGGCGAGGAAATGCTGCATAAGTTGGCGGATCGTTTACGCTTTAATGGCATTTGGTTTTATATCGCCCGGATTAAAATGCCCGTTTATGACGCTTTTCAGCGTTCAGGCTTGGCTCAGCAAATTGGTGAGAATCGCTTCTTTCGTGAGCGTACTCAAGCTATTAAGGACGCTAAAGGGCAGTTAGGTGAGGCTATTGATATTGAGCCTTTGCTCAAGTATACCCCAGCAGTACCTCAGACAGAGCGGGCTGCTAGTGCAGAGCCGGAATTAGAACCTAAGGCGGCTAAACCACTGGCTGTTTAAGAGCTGGCCGCAGCCTTCCAATCGCCAGATTTGCCACCCGATTTATGCACTAAGTGGATATTTGTCATACACATGCCGCGATCCACCGCTTTGCACATATCATAAATCGTCAGCAAGGTGATTTGCACAGCGGTAAGTGCCTCCATTTCTACCCCAGTTTGTCCGCTAGTTTCTACCGTGACTTGGCAAAAAACAGCAGGGACTTGGTCGGCTTGTGCTATTTCTAATTGCACCTCAACATGCGTTAAGGCAAGTGGATGACACAAAGGAATTAAGTCGGCGGTGCGTTTACTACCCATGATGCCTGCAATCCGTGCAATCCCTAACACATCGCCTTTTTTGTGATTGCCTTGTTGGATTAAAGCTAGGGTTGAGGCTTGCATGGTAATAGTACCCGCTGCAATAGCACGGCGTTTGGTAATGGCTTTCTCACCCACATTTACCATGTGAGCTTCACCTTGTGGGTTAAAATGGGTGAGGGACATCGCTAGCCTCAGATTTAGCCCCTTCCTGATCAAAGGGGCTAGTGCTTGAATTTATAAAGGTTTGCTTTCGGCGGTAGGCGTGTTGCTCGTTGCAGGAGCAGTTGGCCTATTTTTGTTTAGAACTAGATCCATGCCTTTCAGAATGTTTAAGGCTTCAAACAATTGATAGTCTTCAGCCGCTAACGACTTATCTTTGGCTTCACCTTTTTTTACAATATCTGCTGCCGAATCATTTTCAGTTGGCACAACAGGTGTTGTACTAGTCGAACCATCGGGTGCAGATTCATCGGGTTTTGCGGGTGCAGCGGCTTCTTCAGGCTTTTTGTTGGGATTACTCAAGTGTTTATTGAAGTCAGCTTCAGATAAAGGTGCAATATCCTCATCAGCCGCTTGATCATCAGCCGTGACTTTTAAAGGCTTAATATCAATATCTGGCTTAATGCCTTCAGCTTGGATCGAACGCCCAGCGGGTGTGAAGTAGCGTGCTGTGGTTAGTTTCAGCGCCGTTTTTTCATCCAAGGGGAGTACAGTTTGCACTGAGCCTTTACCGAAGGTTTTTTGGCCTACAATCAAAGCACGTTTGTGATCTTGCAAGGCTCCTGCCACGATTTCAGACGCAGACGCAGAACCTTGATTGACGAGCACAACAATCGGTGCACCATCTAATTCATCGCCTGCATTGGCGGTGTATTCCATTTTCGCATCTTCTACACGGCCTTCGGTATAAACGATCTTGCCATCGTTTAAGAAAGCATCAGAAACACCGACTGCAGCATTCAAAACACCACCCGGATTATTACGTAAGTCTAAAACGACACCACGGAGATTTTGTTTGTTTTCAGCTTTTAGCTTATTAATCGCTTCTAATAAAGAGTCAGTAGTTTTAGCTTGGAAGCTGGAAATACGTACATAGCCATAGCCTGATTCGAGGATGCGACTTTTCACGCTCTGAACTTTAATCACAGCACGTGTTAGCGTGACTTTAAACGGTTTATCTTTGCCTTCACGGACAATCAACAGTTCAATTTTAGTATCCGGCTTGCCACGCATCAATTTGACGGCATCATTTAAACTCATACCTTTAACCGGCGTTTCATCTAAACGAATAATCAAGTCACCAGCCATTAAACCGGCTTTTTGCGCAGGTGTGTCATCAATCGGGGAGATAACTTTAACAAAGCCATCTTCCATGCCGACTTCAATCCCTAAACCACCAAATTCACCACTGGTACCCACTTGCAGTTCTTTGAAGGACTCTTCGTCTAGGTAGTCTGAATGTGGATCAAGGCCAGTCAACATGCCACGAATGGCATTATTGATCATTTCTTTGCTATCGGGTGTTTCTACATAGTCTTGTTTGATCCGAGAATAAACTTCCGTGAATTTTTGTAGCTGCTCAAGGGGTAGTTCAGTGTCATCCGTGGTTTGTTTAAGCGCAAATACATTAAGGCTCAAGCTAGCGGTGATGCCGACTATAGCCCCTGTGAGCACACCGACTGCAAGACGATGATTGGGATGCATGCTATTTCTTCTCCAGGCTTTATGAAGCCGTTTTCTTTAAATATATATTGTGCATTGGCCCCGGAATCGAGCAATTTGACCCTTATCGAGAGGCACTGATTTCAATTAAGTGCAGGCTAATTCTAACTTATTAGCGTAACCATTGCGCAGGATTTTGTAGCGACCTACCTCGACGTACTTCAAAGTAGAGCGAGTCTTGTTCTTGACCGCCTGAGCTACCCACTGCTGCGATAACATCGCCTGCATTGACGACATCGCCCACTTGTTTATAGTTGGCGCGGTTGTAGGCATACAATGTCATATAGTTGCGATCATGTTCAATAATTGTTAAGAAACCGTAACCATCCATTTGCCCAACATAAGCGATTTTACCCCGTGCAACTGCTCGTACTTTGGAGCCACCCGCTGCTGTAATCACCATTCCTTGCCATTCCTGCTTTTCATTACGCTTACTGCCATAAGCATGTAGCACTTGCCCATTAACGGGTGCAGGTAGGCGGCCTTTTAAAGTTGAAAACGGTTTGCTAGAGCTGCCTTCACTAGTGACTTCTTCAGGAATACTTGGCTTTTCAACTTTTTGTGCAACTTCAGCAGTTTGCGGCTTCACCGGCTCGGCAGGTGCTGGGGGAGAGGTTTCTTCAGGGGTATTGCTGGGTTTTTGTGTTTCAGTACGTGAAGCTAATTCATCAAATTTGGTCTGTAGTTTGGCTTCTTGTACCCTTAAACGCTCAACTTGGTCTTGCTTGATCCTGATCTCAGTATTTAAGCGTTGTAGCACATTTTCACGTAAGGCAATCGTGCCTTGGAGCGCTTTCTTTTGCCCACCTAAGGTTTCTTCTAAACCAGTTAGTTGCAAACGATCTTTTTCCATTTGATGGGTTAGCGTGCGAATTTTTTCAATGGAGGTGTTGATCTTGGTAATTTTATCCGTGCGATGCTCATTTAAATATTCAAAATAACGCAAGGTGCGGCTAATGTCAGAAGGATTATCTTGGCGAAGCAGTAAGCGTAAATACGACTGATCACCAGCGGTATACATGGCCACTAGCTGCTGCGCTAATGCAGCGCGTTGTGTTTCAATTTCCGCATCCAATTTTTCTTTTTGCTTATTAGCGGTTTGCAGGCGGTTGAGCAAGGCTTCAATTTTCTGCTCATTGCTATAGGCGGTCTTATCAATATCGCTGATTTTCTTTTCCATCTGTGCCACCTCATCATTGAGGTTTTCAGATTGCTGCTGCTGGCGATCAATTTGCGTATTCAGACGGTCAATTTCACGGGTGACTGTGGCGTTGTCAATAGTTTGCCCCCAGCTTGCACTACTAAGTAATAACAAGCTTAGGCAGCTCATTGCAGTCTTAAAGAGTGTAGTTATGAACAGTTGAACATTGGATTGGGGCTTCATAGGTCAATTAAATCAGCAGTTGTGTGGCAAAACTTAGTGCGGGTCGATCATAGGTAGCTCTTTTCTGCTTGTCTAGCCTTGAATCAAGCCGTGCTTTTGAGTATATGATTGTATTTGTGTATGCTAATATACAAATCATTACAGTGCTTCAATAGTTGCTGTTAAACATTTAGAGTTTAGATGCTATCGTCTCAGATAGGTGGGTTAATATATGCAAGTAGAAGTAAGAAAAGAGCTTAGTTTGGACAATAGTTGTGATATTACTAGCCCTATGATGGCACGTGATGAGGATATTGACCGAGCTTCACGTTCTTTGAAGGCAATTTCACACCCCCTACGTTTGAAAATCCTCTGCGTACTGGGTAATCAAGAAGTCAATGTGCAAGACATTGTGGATAGTGTGGGTACTTCGCAGAGTAATATTTCCCAACATTTAGCGATCTTACGCGATAAAGGTATCTTAACCTCACGTAAAGATGCGAACCGGGTGTATTACAAAGTGGGCGATTATCGCACTTTGCGCCTGATTAGTATGATGCAAGAAGTATTTTGCCCTTCTCATTGAGTTAGCGGCTAAAACTTAGCTAATTGCGCAAAGCACTTTACGCTCTGCGCACATCTGTATATCTTAAGCTCCACTTTCTGGAGGACTTCAATTGAACGAATATATGCTATTTGTCCAGAACCATTCTTTATTGGTCATGGGCTTTGTGGGCGTGCTTGGCCTGATTATTTGGACTGAGTTTAATCGCATGACGCGCAAGCATCAGCAGGCTGATGTCACTCAAGCGGTCAGGTTGATGAATAATGACGATTCTATCGTGCTAGATGTGCGTGAAGATAATGAAGTACGTGATGGGAAAATCCAAGGCGCGAAGCATATTCCGCTAGGCCAGTTGGACAAACGTATCGCTGAACTTGAAAAAAGCAAAGACAAACCCATCTTGGTTTATTGCAGATCAGGCAATCGCTCTTCGCATGCTTGTGCTACTTTAACTAAAAATGGTTTTGCTAATGTAACCAACTTAGCAGGCGGCTTTATGGCTTGGCAATCGGCTAATCTGCCGGTGGTGAAAAGGTAAGTGTTATGCCACCTATTAAGCTTTATGGAACGCGCTTTTGCCCTTATTGTGTAAGAGCACGTTTTTTGCTTAAAAACAAACAGGTCGAGTTTGAAGATTTACCTGTGGGTGGTAGTGGCATTTCCTGGGATGAATTAGAAGAAATGACTGGGCGCGACACTGTGCCACAGATCTACATCGGCGAGACTCATGTGGGGGGCTATGATGATTTAGCCGCGCTAAATCGTTCTGGTGAATTAGACAAATTATTAGGGTTGGTGTGATATGCATATTGTTTGCCCGCATTGTCATAAAACGAATCGTGTTCCTGAGGATAAGTTCACAGGTGATCCACATTGTGGTGCGTGTGGCAAAAGCTTATTTACAGGGCAGCCAGTTGAGTTAAATTTTGCTAGCTTGCAACGGCATATTCAAAAAAGTGAAATGCCGCTGCTAGTGGATTTTTGGGCGCCTTGGTGTGGCCCTTGCCGAATGATGGCACCTGCTTTTGCTGAGGCAGCGACTCAATTAGAGCCTAAAGTCCGCCTTGCCAAACTGAACACTGAAGATGAACAACAAGCAGGGATGATTTATGGGATTCGTAGCATTCCAACCATGATATTATTTAATGGTGGTCAGGAGCTTGCACGTGTCTCTGGGGCAATGAACACACAACAAATTCAAAGCTGGGTTCAGCAAAATCTGGCCTAATCTTTAGTAAGATCAACAAAAATTATTTTCAGGAGTCAAAGTCTGTCATGGCTGAGCAAGAGAACCAACAAGAACCGCAATTTATCATCCAACGTATCTATGTGAAGGATGTGTCGTTTGAAGCCCCTAATTCACCACAAGTGTTTACTGAAGAGTGGAATCCAGATACTAATCTGGATCTGAATACTAATGTAAATACTTTAGCCAATAGCAATTATGAAGTTGAGCTAGCGCTGACCATTACGGTCAGTAGCAATAGCAAAACAGCTTTCTTAGTTGAAGTGAAGCAAGCAGGCGTGTTCTTTATCAGTGGCTATAGCCAAGAGCAGCTCAATCATTTACTGGCTGCCTATTGCCCGAATACCTTGTTCCCGTATGCGCGTGAAGTGATTGCTGGCATGGTTTCAAAAGGTAGTTTTCCTGAAATGCACTTGTCGCCAATTAATTTCGACGCGCTATATGCGAAGCGTTTGCAAGAACAAACGGGTGCTAGCGTTCCAGCAGTACCAAACGCAGTAGTTGCCTAGTGACGGCAGGTCTGCAGTCGATAGCAGTGTATGGTGCAGGCTCTTGGGGGACTGCGCTGGCCTTGCAGCTAGCGCGTAATGGCAGTGCGGTTTGGCTCTGGGGCATTGATGCGGACAGCACCCGTCAAATCGAGCAAGAGCGGGTAAATAGCCGTTATTTGCCGAATATTCCATTTCCAGACAATTTACATGCTGAACCAGATTTAGATGAAGTTGCTAAACAGGCACATTGGCATTTGATCGTTGTTCCTAGCCACGGTTTCCGTAGCTTGTTGCTGCAGCTCAAGGATTTAATTCCAAGTACGGATCGTATTTGCTGGGCCACAAAAGGTTTAGAGCTAAATACCGGCAAGTTGCTGCATGAGGTCATGAATGAAACCCTACCTGATTTCAAACATTATGCAGTAGTCTCTGGCCCCACCTTTGCATCAGAGGTTGCGAAAGGTTTGCCTACTGCAATGACCGCCGCAGCCACTGACCCTCAACTAGCGCAGCAAATTGCAGCTGCTTTCCACGGTAAAAATTATCGTGTTTATACTAGTGACGATATTGTAGGTGTGGAGCTAGGCGGTGCAGTTAAGAATGTATTAGCGATTGCCGCTGGGATTTCGGATGGTTTGGGGTTTGGTGCGAATGCACGAGCTGCCTTAATCACGCGTGGTTTAGCCGAAATGATGCGCCTTAGTATGCATATGGACGCTAAACCAGAAACTCTCATGGGTTTGGCGGGTATGGGTGATTTAGTCTTAACTTGTACCGATGATCAGTCGCGTAATCGGCGTTTAGGTTTGGCATTGGGGCAGGGTAAAGATTTACAAACGGCTTTGACTGAGATTGGTCAAGCAGTGGAGGGTGCGAAATCAGCGCATTCTATTGGTAAGCTGGCTGAGCGTGCGGGTGTGGAAATGCCCATTTGCCAGCAAGTCACCCGCATTCTCTATGAAGATTTGCCACCTCGGCAGGCAGTGCAAGAGTTAATTGGTCGCGATTTAAAAGCTGAATTCTGAGGTCAGTATGCCTACTACACCGCGTTCTCTTGGGATTGTGATGGATCCCATTGCCTCGATTAATATTAAAAAAGACAGTACGTTTGCCATGATGTTGGAGGCGCAACGGCGTGGCTGGGCTCTTTTTTATATGCTGCAAGAAAGCCTATTTGCAGATAATGGGATAACCTTTGCGTGCATGCAACCATTACAAGTCAACGATGATCCCGAGCAGTGGTTTACCCTAGGCGAGCCGATTACTCAAGAGTTACATCAGTTGGATTGTGTGCTGATGCGTAAAGACCCTCCATTTAATATGGAGTATATCTACACCACCTATTTACTTGAATTAGCCCAGCGCCAAGGCTTGTTAGTGGTCAATCGTCCTGAAAGTATTCGTGCTGCTAATGAAAAGCTTTTTACGGCTTGGTTTCCTGAGTTTTGCCCAGCCACCCGGGTCACCCGCGATATGCAGCGAATTCGCGAATTTTTAGCGGAGCAGGGACATATTGTCGTGAAGCCCCTAGATGGTATGGGCGGCTCGATGATTTTTCAGGTGCACCAAGATGATCCTAATCGCAGTGTTATTTTAGAGACCATCACCGATTATGGACGGCGTACGGTGATGGCACAGCGCTTTCTGCCTGAGTTTAAACAAGGCGACAAGCGTATTTTGGTCATTGATGGTGTGGCATTTCCTTATGGTCTCGCAAGAATTCCAGCCGAAGGTGAAAGTCGTGGCAATTTAGCAGCGGGTGCAACGGGCGTAGGGTCACCGTTGACGGCTCGCGAGCAAGCGATTTGCGCTGCGATTGGCCCGATTTTGAAAGAAATGGGCTTATTGTTTGTTGGTTTGGATGTGATTGGTGATTATGTCACCGAGATCAATGTGACTAGTCCGACCTGTATTCGTGAACTAGACAAAATCTATGATGTGAATATCGCCGCCTTATTATTAGCGGCGATTGAACAGCGTGTAGCTGCTTAGTTTTCTAGCGCTGATTGATCATGGCTAGCAGCTCATCCTTGAGATGGAGGCGCTGCTTTTTCAAGGTTTCTACTACTTCATCAGAAGGTGTCTCAATACTTTGCTGAACCCGATGTATCTCATGCTCAACTTCATCATATTGCGTAAATAAACGCGCAAAGTGGTGATTTTCCATCTTCAATTGATGGATACGCTCTTTATGCTCTGGAAATTCATGTAACAAGTCGTGTGACTCTCCAAACATCTTCATTCTCCTTTTATTTAAAGCTTTATCTTTAATAAACATAGCATACCTGATTCTAACTCTGTGTGAGAAAAGTCAACGCAAGCTTAGCCTAGTATCATACGAACAGCCTGTTTAGAATAAAGACCTCTTTATATTGATGAGTGAGGGTTGCATGAAAGCACGGGTTAAATGGTTGGATCATATGAGCTTTGTGGGCGAGTCGGGTAGTGGGCATTCAGTCGTCATGGATGGAGCGCCCGAAGCCGGTGGGCGTAACTTGGGGGTGCGTCCTATGGAGATGTTGCTGTTGGGCTTGGGAGGCTGTTCTTCATTCGATGTAGTGATGATTTTAAAAAAGTCTCGCCAGAAGATTAATGATTGTGAAGTTTTATTAGAAGCGGAGCGAGCCGCAGAAGACCCCAAAGTTTTTACGCGAATTCATCTGCATTTCATCGTCAAGGGGCATAATTTAGCGCCTGAAAAGGTTGGGCGTGCTGTGAAGCTATCAGCTGAAAAGTATTGCTCGGCTTCGATGATGTTAGGAAAAACTGCTGAAATCACCCATGATTTTGAAGTTATTTCAGAATAGTCAATGTGTAAAAACTGTGCATATTACCGGAATTAACTTGCGTCTTATGTTTGAGTTCTGCATAGTGCGCAACTTTGGAGCGTAGATAAAAAGATAGCCATAAATTTGATTTGAGTTGGCTTCTAATAAGATTTGCAGCTATTGAGGCTAGGTTTTAAGCAATTTTCTATTTCATGAAAAACGCTGCCTATACTCAAAAATATCAGCTTCTTGTGGGGGAAAATAAATGACGAAAATTTTAACTGTACAATGGGCTAAAAACAGGTAAGTTACCAATAAGAAGTTTTAGTAAGTATTAATATTTTAATAATTGACTAATTTCACTCAAAACTGATGTTTTTTTGACTTTCTATGGAAATAGATCACATCTTTTGTTAGCTTCGTGTTTGAGGAAGTCAGTGGGGTTGAGTATGTATCAGGATTGATACATAGTCCTGAGTGAAATGGATTTCGATGATCTTTGTATCCGAGGGAGTTCATGAGTAATAGTAAGAGTTTTAGGGGTGTTTCGGTTTGTTCGTTGGGTTTATCTGCAGCAATTTTAGGGGGCTGCGCGGCGACACCGGAAAATATGAACCCGACTGTTAAGCCAGCGGTAGCAAGTAACACGAACACTACCTACATTGTTAAAAAAGCTTCAATACGTACATCCAGTTTAAATGCTTATAAGCAAAACGCTCAAAGCGAAGTCAATCGGCAAGCCCGCCGCCAAATCCAAGCCTATCAAAGCTCTGATACGGTTGTCAGAAGGACAGCTGCTGTTGGCTTGAGCCGTGAGCAATATCAAGCTCGTTTTGAAGCAGAGAAAGCCGCACGTGCTGAGCAAGCGATTCGCCAGCAGCAAGCTAAAGCTGCTGCGGAAGAGCGCCAGCGTATTGCTAAAGAAAATGCCATTCGTGATGAGTATGCACAAAAATGGGAAGCCAATAAGGCTGCTATTAAAGTGCGTCAAACCAAAGCTAAAGCCAAAGTTAAACGTGCTCGTCAGCAAGCTAAGGTACATACCAAGCAAGAGCATGCAGAAGTTCTGGTTAAAAAGGTTGAGAATGTTATTAGAACAGCCTCAAGCCAAATCGGCACACCTTATGTCTGGGGCGGTACTACTCCAGGTAAAGGCTTTGATTGCAGCGGTTTAGTGCAGCATTCCTTAGCGCAAGGCGCTAATGTGCGCGTTCCACGTACAGCAGCTGAACAATATGCTGCATCCGTGAAGGTATCTAACGGTGGTGCTAGTCGTGGCGATTTAGTATTTTTTAGAACACGTGGTAACGGTGTGAGCCATGTTGGTATTTACTTGGGTAATGGTAAGTTCTTACATGCTCCACGCAAAGGTAAGACTGTTTCAGTGAGTGCTATTAGTGGCTACTGGCAGGATCGCTTGATCGGTTTTGGCCGTATTCCGGGCGCCTGTAAACTACCGCTCCCACTGGTTTAATTCATCTTTTCTTATGTACAAGGCCGCAAGTTGCGGCCTTTCGTTTTTTAGCGATCAAGCTAGCTTTATTAGTTCGTGTTGGTTGTAGCTGCGGGCTGACTACTACCCGGAGCAGTATCGCTATCTTGGGGTGGAGCATTCGGTGTCGTAACTTCAGTCGAAGTAGTGGTGGCTTCCGTGCTTGTGTCTGGGTTGGTATCAACCATCGCCGGAGTAGCTTCTGTGCTTGCTGTGGCAACGGGCATTTCCACCATAGGGCGACTAGCCATCAGCGCGAAAAACCCAATAGCCGCTATAGTGTAGAGAGTTGCAGGTAAGTTCATTGCTCTGTCCTTTAAGCGTTAGTTTTTTAATGCTGCTGAGTATAAGGCTTCGCTGTCGACTTTCTAGCTGAATAGCTAAAATTTAACCCTAAGCTAATCATTTTCTGTTTCTTGGATAAATGTGTTCAAAATATACGATTGGACATTAATAACCAGCTTGGTTAAATTATGTCAAGGTACATAATTCATAGACTGATTTGTTAACCCAGAGAAGAGAGGAGTCAAATATGGAACTGAAAGGAACTAGAACCGAGCAAAGCCTAAAAGACGCATTTGCAGGTGAGTCACAAGCCAATCGTCGCTATTTGTACTTCGCAGCTAAAGCTGATGTTGAAGGCTATAACGATGTCGCAGTTGTCTTCCGTTCCACCGCTGAAGGTGAAACAGGTCATGCGCATGGGCATTTAGAGTATCTGGAAGCTTCTGGTGACCCAGCAACAGGCTTGCCGATTGGTGGTACGGCCGACAATTTACGTTCTGCAGTCGCAGGCGAAACTCATGAATATTCCGATATGTATCCCGGTATGGCAAAAACAGCTCGCGAAGAAGGCTTCGATGAGGTTGCTGACTGGTTTGAGACTTTAGCTAAAGCTGAGCGTTCACACGCCAATCGCTTCCAAAAAGCTTTAGATAATTTAGACGCTTAAGCGTTTATTGCTCAGTCCCTCTACATTCAAGAGGGAGGTTTAACAGCTTTTGCAAACTCCTCCCTTATGTTGAGGGAGGCTGAGTTTTAGTGCCTAGCTTACGGAGCGACTGTTATGGCAACCCCTAAACGTGAAGGCAGCCTTGAAGCTGCAACTCGCCATCCTCTCGATTGGAAAAATCCTGATTTTTATAATGAAAAATCCGTTTTCAAAGAAATGGAACGGGTTTTTGATTTATGCCACGGCTGTCGGCGCTGTGTCAGTCTTTGTAATTCGTTTCCGACCTTATTTGATCTAGTTGATAACTCTGCAACGATGGAAGTCGATGGAGTAAAAAAAGAAGACTATTGGCAGGTAGTGGATCACTGTTATCTCTGTGATCTCTGTTATATGACCAAATGCCCGTACACACCACCGCATGAATGGAATATCGATTTCCCACATTTAATGTTACGTGCTAAAGCAGTTCACTTTAAAAATCACGGCGCTAGTATGCGCGACAAGCTGCTCACTTCTACCGATTTAGTGGGGAGCTTGGCAGGTATTCCCGTGGTTTCGCAGGTGGTGAATAGCCTCAATCAGAATGCTACTTTCCGTAAAGGGTTAGCCAAAGTGGGGATACATCCTGATGCGATTGTACCTGCCTATCATAGTAAAACAGCGCGTAAGCTAATCTCGGCCGAGAAAACCTTAGAGTCGTCAGTAGCCGTGCCTGCTGGGCGCACTACGGGTAAAGTAGCTATTTTTACCACTTGCTACGGTAATCGTAATGCGCCCGATACCGTCGAAGATTTGCTAAAAGTCTTTGAGCACAATGGTATTCCTGTTGCACTCATGGCTAAAGAACAATGCTGTGGCATGCCTAAGTTAGAACTGGGTGATTTAGAGGCAGTTGCAGCCGCTAAAGAGGCAAACATCCCACAAATGTTAGCCATGATTAATGAGGGTTGGGATATTGTTGCGCCTATTCCTTCCTGTGTATTGATGTTTAAGCAAGAGCTGCCTTTAATGTTCCCGGATGATGCAGATGTGAAAACGGTTAAGCAACGCATCTTTGACCCCTTTGAATATCTGATGTTGCGCCATAAAGAAGGTAAGTTAAATACTGAGTTCAGGCAGTCTTTAGGTAAAGTGGCTTATCACACTGCTTGCCATTTACGGGTGCAGAATATTGGTTATAAAACACGCGAAATGCTGGAATTAGTGCCTGATACCAAAGTCGAGCTGTTAGAGCGTTGTTCAGGGCATGATGGGACTTATGCGGTGAAAGCTGAGTTTCATGAGATTTCCATGAAGATTTGTCGCCCGATTGTGAATAAAGTGAAGCAATCTAAGCCCGATTATTATGGTAGTGACTGCCCGATGGCAGGTGATCAAATCGAAAATGGTTTAGAGGATGATGCTTCAGCGCCTACTCATCCGCTCACTATGTTACGCATTGCTTACGGACTCTAAAGAGGATTAAAAGATGAATAAGCTCACACGTGCCGATTTAATCAGTCTTGAGCAATACTCGGAGCAGCGTAAAGCTTTTCGGGAAAAAGTCATTGCACATAAAGTACCGCGCAAAATTGCGCTTGGCTCGAATGCGACTTTGTATTTTGAGGATCGCTTAACGATTCAATATCAAATTCAAGAAATGTTGCGAGTCGAGCGTATCTTTGAAGCAGCAGGTATCGAAGAGGAATTAGAGGCTTACAATCCGCTGATTCCAGATGGCTCTAATTGGAAAGCTACTTTTATGCTGGAGTTTCCTAATCCTGAAGAGCGCAAAGCATGGCTGGGCAAGTTGTTGGGCATTGAGCGCCAAACTTGGGTGCAAGTTCAGGGTTTTGAGCAGGTTTTAGCGATTGCCAATGAGGATTTAGAGCGGGAAACCGCTGAAAAAACGGCAGCCGTGCATTTCATGCGCTTTGAATTGAGCCAAGCAATGATTGCAGCTTTAAAAGCAGGTGCTAGCTTAAGCATGGGAATTAACCATCCTAATTACACTTATAGCACGTCATTAGCTGAGGCTTCACGCTTAGCGCTGCTAGCTGATTTAGCCTAATGACTACGATTGGTTGAAAACCAAGCTAGGGCTTCTAAAGCATCACGGTGAGCGTTAGTAGCTAAATAAGCTAAATTATCCACCGCTAGTTGTGCTTCACGCTGTGCTAATTCAGCAGTATAAGCCAGCGCATCTGTATCTTTAATCGCTTGAATGATCTTCGGTAAATTATCTAAGCCACCATGTTCAATCGAATCACGTAGCATTTGTGCCGTTGCGCCGGTGCTATGCCGCAAAGCTACGATCAAGGGCAACGTAGGTTTGCCTTCAGCGAGATCATCGCCGACATTCTTACCCATTTCTTCACTACTTGCTGTGTAATCGAGCATATCGTCTACTAATTGGAAGGCAGTACCTAAATGCATGCCATAGCGAGCCATTGCAGCTTCTTCTTCCGGCGATTTACCCGCGAGCACTGCACCTAATTGACAAGCTGCTTCAAACAGACGTGCCGTTTTGGAGTGAATCACCTCCATATAACGCTCTTCAGTAGTATCTGGATCATGGCAATTGAGCAGCTGGAGCACTTCACCTTCGGCAATCACATTAGTAGTGCTGGCGAGAATTTGCATCACGCGCATACTGCCAACATCGACCATCATTTCAAACGAACGTGAATACAGAAAGTCACCCACTAAAACCGCCGCTTGATTACCCCAGACATTATTTGCAGTTTCTTTACCACGCCGTAAATCAGATTCATCGACGACATCATCATGAAGAAGCGTAGCGGTATGGATAAACTCAATAATTGCTGCCACATCCACATGACGTTCGCCCTCATAACCACAAGCCCGCGCACAGATCAGAGCTAAAAGCGGACGCAAACGTTTACCACCACTATTAATAATATAGTGACTGAGTTGATTAACCAGCGCGACGTCAGAGTGCAAACGTTGTTGAATGAGCGTGTTAACAGCACGCATATCGTCGGCGGTCAGCTGAAGTATTGTGGTAAAATCCATTATCAAGCTGCTAGCTGAAAGCACTGCATGCTAGAAACAGGTAGCGACTGTGTCAAGCAATAGTCGCTATCTACTTTGTTTTCCTCAGACCAAAGTGAATTAGTTTGACCCAGAGCACCTAAAGCATTAGAATTTCGCGGCTCTTTAACAGGACATTTTTTGGAGAATTCGTAAATCATGTACGCGATCATCGTAACCGGCGGTAAGCAATACCGCGTCGCTCAAGGCGATACACTGCTAGTCGAAAAGCTAGAAGTGGAAGAAGGCGCAAGCATTGATTTCGAAAATGTCCTGATGGTCGGGGAAGGTGAATCAGTGCAAATTGGTACACCTTATCTTGCAGGAAGTAAGGTGACTGCAACGGTAAAGGCCCAGACTCGCGGCGTAAAAGTGCGGATTATGAAGTTCCGCCGCCGTAAGCACCATCAGAAATGTACTGGTCACCGCCAGTATCTGACAGAAATCGAAATCACTAGCATTTCAGCGTAAGGGGTAATTATCAATGGCACATAAAAAAGCAGGCGGTAGTACCCGCAACGGACGCGACTCAGAATCCAAACGTTTGGGTGTGAAGCGTTTTGGCGGTCAATTCGTATTGGCTGGCAATATCCTCGTGCGTCAGCGCGGGACTCACTTCCACCCTGGCGACAATGTTGGCTGCGGTAAAGACCATACTTTATTTGCGAAAGCAGATGGTGTGGTAACTTTCCAAGTCAAAGGTGAGAAAGGCCGTAAGTTTGTCAGCATTCAGCCCTTATCTGCTGAAAACGCCTAAGGCAATCTTCGGACGTGAATCCTAGAAGCCCCGCCTGTCGGGGCTTTTTCGTATATGCTTCACAGACGCAAGTCGAGGCAAAGTTATGCAGTTTGTTGATGAAGTCGTCATCCAAGTGAAGGCGGGTGATGGCGGGAATGGCGTAGTCAGTTTTCGCCGTGAAAAAAATATTGAATTTGGTGGCCCAGACGGTGGCGATGGCGGTGATGGTGGCGACGTCTATTTAGTGGCTGATCGCAACCTCAATACCCTGATTGATTTTCGTCATTTGCGTCACTATGAAGCTGAACGTGGCAAAAACGGTGCTGCGCGCAATATGACTGGCAATCGTGGCGAAGATCGGCTCGTTCCCGTTCCGGTGGGCACAATGGCCTTCGACGAGGAAACCGGCGAACTCATCGGTGACTTGACGGCGCCAGAGCAGCGCTTAATGGTGGCGAAGGGCGGTTATCACGGTTTAGGCAACCTGCGCTATAAAAGCTCAGTGAATCGTGCGCCGCGCCAATGCAAGCCAGGTTCTGAAGGTGAGCTGCGCAGCTTGCGTCTTGAATTGAAATTATTAGCGGATGTGGGTTTGCTAGGCTTGCCGAATGCTGGTAAATCAACGCTGATTAGTGCGGTCTCCTCAGCACGCCCGAAAGTAGCGGATTATCCTTTCACGACTTTGTATCCCAACCTAGGTGTAGTGCGGGTGGGCGATCTACAAAGTTTTGTGATGGCTGATATTCCGGGTTTGATCGAAGGTGCTGCCGAAGGCGCTGGTTTAGGGATTCAATTCCTTAAGCATTTATCACGTACCAGCTTATTATTGCATTTAGTGGATATTGCGCCGTTAGATGATGCGATTGATCCCGTAGAGTCGGTACGTACCATTGAGCACGAGCTGGAAAAGTATAGCGATGAGCTAGCAGATCGTCCACGCTGGTTGGTACTGAATAAGATTGACCTCGTGCCTGAAGAAGAGCGTCAGCAGCGCTGCCAAGCGATTGTGGATGGCTTAGACTGGCAAGGCGAAGTATTCTTTATTTCTGCGGCTACCGCCAACGGAACGCAGGATTTGTGTTATCGAATTATGCAGTACTTAGAAGAAAATGCAGAATAGGGCTGATTTTATCCGTACGACGCGCCGCTGGATTGTCAAAATCGGTAGCGCTCTATTAACTCGCGATGGCGAAGGCTTAGATCGTGTGGCTTTGGCTGATTGGGCGGGGCAGATAGCACGTTTGCGCAAGCAGGGGATTGAGATTGTTCTAGTCTCCTCGGGTGCGGTTGCTGAAGGCATGAGTCGCATGGGTTGGAAGCAGAAGCCAAAAGCACTTTTTGAAAAGCAAGCCGCTGCTGCGATTGGGCAAATGAGCTTAATTCATGCTTATGAAGTGAATTTCCAAGAACATGGTTATTTAGCAGCGCAAGTTTTGCTTACGCATGATGATTTGGCTAATCGTCGCCGCTATCTGAATGCGCGCAATACCTTAAGAACCTTAGTTGAACTCGGTACGATTCCGGTCATTAATGAAAATGATACGGTGGCGGCTGAGGAAATTCGCTTAGGCGATAATGATACTTTGGGTGCTTTAGTCGCTAATTTAGTTGAAGCAGAGTTGTTAGTTATTCTGACTGACCAGAACGGCCTTTATGATAAAGATCCACGCAAATTTGCTGATGCGCAGTTGATTAGTTCGGGTCGGGCTAATGATGAAAGCTTTTTGGAGTTTGCGGGAGGTGCTGGGACAGCCATTGGCAGTGGCGGTATGCGTACCAAAGTCTTAGCAGCACGCCGGGCGGCCACTTCAGGTTGTGCTACGGTGATTGCTTCTGGGCGCGAAGCGAAGGTCTTAGAGCGTTTATATGCAGGTGAGAATCTCGGTTCGCTCTTAATGCCTGATCAAGCCCCCTTAGCGGCACGTAAGCAATGGATAGCCAGTCAATTACAATCTCGCGGCCAGTTATGGCTAGATGCCGGTGCTGCCCAAGCGATCCAACGCACAGGTGGTAGTTTGCTGCCCGTGGGAGTGGTGAAAGTAGAAGGCGAGTTTGAACAAGGTGAAGTGGTCAGCTGTTTTAGTCCAGAAGGTAAATTGCTGGCTAAAGGTTTAGTGAATTATAGCAGTGAGGAAGCTGATCGCATTAAACGTAAACCTTCACGTGAAATTGAAAGCATCCTTGGGTATATTGATGCGCCAGAGCTGATCCATCGGGATAATCTGGTTTTATTATGAGTTCGTGATAGGTTCCCTTCGCGATAACCCCCTTTAAATCAACACGGTAGTGAGTGCATGGCTGAGCAAGAGGCTTACGATATTCAAGTTTCAGTTGAGGCTAAATACCTAGAGGCGGAATCTGATCCAGAGCATGATCGTTATGTGTTCGCCTATACGATTACCATTGTTAATCAAGGCACCGTGGCTGCACGTTTATTAACGCGCCATTGGATTATTACCGATTCAAATGCGATGACCCAGGAAGTTAAAGGTGATGGTGTCGTGGGTGAGCAACCTTATTTACCACCCGGAGAAGGTTTCCGTTATACCAGCGGGGCTGTCTTAGATACGCCAGTAGGCGCTATGCAAGGTAGTTATCATTTACGGGCTGATGATGGTCATGAATTTGATGCACCGATTAAGCCGTTTAGCCTCTCCAATCCTCGTCTTTTACATTAAGCAAAAAACTAAATAAGCATAAAAAAGCCTATGTAAAACTACATAGGCTTTTCTGTTGTAGTTTCACTATTCCTTGTGAAGACCACGAACTTACTCCATCTGAAACATCAAGGCTACCCTACTAGATTCTAAGCATTCGGCTAGGTATTTCGCTGCTTAAACTAGGATGGGCGGTATAAAAGAGGTTACGAGTTTCAAAGCCATTTGAAAATTTGCTTGCCATCTATCTGTTATGCAGTGACAGAATAAAAAAAACTTATAAGAATAGTAGTCACAAACCAAGATACTACACGGCCAAACCCCTGCGCCCTTGTTACTTGTTAACCACAATGACTAACTTTGGACAACCAGAAGTATAATAAAATGAGTGCAATCCAATTTAAGCGTGACGTAGTGTGGAAATGTATCCTTCCACTGGCAATAGCGGCTGGTTACAGCCAAACAGCCTCTGCTGATATCTATATGTACACTGATAAGGACGGAACCCGTTGGTTAACTAATGGATCAGTGAATGGTAAAAATGCCAAATTAATCGCTCGGACTCCGAAAGCTAAAAGTAAAAAGTATGCCTCCAGTTCATTGGATGGTATCGCCCCTATGCGTGTAAATGGCAGAGTCGGTAGCTGCTCACGCTTAAATCACGATCAAGTAGAGCTACGCACAGCCCCCCATATCAATACTATCCGTAAATATGCTGAAGATTATGGCATTGAGGAAAACCTGATTCGTGCCGTAATGCGCCAAGAGTCCTGTTTTAATGAAGGTGCACGTTCACCAGTCGGTGCAACAGGTTTAATGCAGTTGATGCCCGGCACGGCTGATTTAATGGGCGTCGCGAATATTAATGATCCGCGGCAAAATATTAAAGGTGGAGCTAAATATTTAGCGCAAATGCTGCGCCGCTTTAATGGCAATAAGCAATTAGCTTTAGCTGCTTATAATGCTGGCCCGGGTGCAGTTGATAAGCATGGTGGTATACCGCCTTATCGAGAAACTCGTGACTATGTAGTGAAAGTGCTTTCTGAATACAAGCGCTTGGAAAACCACCAACAAGGTCAAGGGCAGTTTATGCAGGCGAATTACTATGCTGAGCCACAACAAATTACTCGCTCTCAGCAACAGCAACGTGCTCAGCAGCAACGCCAGCAGCAGCCACGTAATAGTTATTCACGTAGTGGTTATCAATTGACTAGCTTCTCACGTAATCAAGGTGAGGACTTTTCCGTATTCACAGGGCGCAACCCTAATCAGTATTAAGCAGCTGCTTGTTTCTCTTGGCCTTATCTAGCACGGTAAGGCCTCTTTTTTTGTGCAAGTCTGGCATGCTTTTCTAGCCCCATGTTATCCTCTTCTGCCTAATTTCATTATTTACTACGGGAGTAGCTTGCAATGTCAATGGCAGATCGTGATGGCGTAATTTGGCTGGATGGTGAAATGGTGCCGTGGCGTGAAGCTAAAACTCACGTCCTGACACATACTTTGCATTATGGCATGGGTGTGTTTGAGGGCGTGCGTGCCTATAAGGCAGAGCAGGGCACTTCAATTTTCCGTTTAAAAGAACACACTGATCGCTTATTTAATTCCGCCAAAATCATGCGGATGGCAATGCCTTATAGCAAAGAAGTACTGAACGAAGCACAGCGTCAGGTAGTGCGTGACAATAATCTAGAGACGGCTTACCTGCGCCCCATGTGCTTTTATGGTTCAGAGGGTATGGGCTTGCGGGCGGATAATTTAAAAACGCATGTGATGATTGCCGCTTGGACTTGGGGTGCTTATCTAGGCGCTGAAGCGATGGAGAAAGGGATTCGGATTAAAACCTCTTCTTTCACTCGTCATCATGTGAATATCGCGATGTGCAAAGCGAAAGCCAATGGCAATTATATCAACTCCATGCTAGCGCTACGTGAAGCCTTGGACGATGGCTATGATGAAGCTTTACTGCTGGATGTCGAAGGCTTTGTGGCTGAAGGTAGTGGTGAAAACTTCTTCGTAGTCAAAGATGGTGTGATCTATACGCCCGATTTAACTGCGGCTTTAGATGGGATTACGCGTCGTACTTTATTAGCAATGGCGAAAGATTTAGGTGTCGAAGTCCGCGAAAAGCGCATTACCCGTGATGAAGTTTATATCGCTGATGAAGCTTTCTTTACAGGTACAGCGGCAGAGGTCACACCAATTCGCGAATTAGATCGCCGCTCCATTGGTGAAGGCGTGCGTGGCCCGATTACTACTCAGTTGCAAAAGCTATTCTTCGATATCGTTCATGGACGCAATCCTGCTTATTTAGATTGGCTAACTCCGGTGGCTAAATGAAAGCGCCAGAGCTGAAAGACTATAAAAGTCTCAACGATACTCGCGAGGTGGTGGTCAAAGCGAAGGATTTACCTTTGCACTGCCCAATGGATGATAATGCCTTATGGTGCGCTCATCCAAGAGTGTTTTTGCCGATTGATACTAGCGCAGATAAAACCTACCGCTGCCCTTATTGCGGCACTTTGTATCGTTTATTAAATTGATCTTGATCAGCTCAAGCAGCGCTAAACTGCTTGAGCTTTAGATTGTGCTAAAACAACCCACGATTCAACAGCATATGCGCGCCAATACTGCCGAAATAACCTAGCGCGATGACTGGAGTCCACTTCAAGTGGCTCATAAAGGTGTAATGCCCACGCGCTTGCCCCATTAAAGCAACACCTGCTGCCGAGCCGATAGATAACAGGCTGCCACCTACGCCAGCCGTTAAGGTGACTAGCAACCATTGCCCAACTGGCATCTCAGGATTCATCGTCAATACCGCAAACATGACTGGGATATTGTCTACTACCGAAGACAGCAAGCCGATTGTAATATTGGCGTAAGTCGCACCCAGCTGACCGTAAAGCAAGTGGGAAGCTAGTTCTAAATAACCAATGAAGCCTAAACCGCCCACGCACATGACTACGCCATAGAAAAATAATAAGGTATCCCATTCCGAGCGCGCGATTTTGTCAAAAATATCAAAACCGTGTTTAGCCGTGTGTTGAACATGGTCCATAGAGGATTCAAACGGATCAAAATAACCACGGATGCGTGCGCGGTGATAGGTTTTCTTCAGATAATAGCCATAGAGCTGCAGCAAGGCTAAGCCAGTAAACATACCTAATACGGGTGGCAAGTGCAGAGAGTTGTGAAAGCTTACCGCCAAGGCAATCGTGAAAATAAATAGCGCCAAAATCATGAAAGCACCGCGTTTAACAGGTACTGGGCGCGTATCTACGGTTTGCGGTGCGCTTTTAGGTACTGTAAAACTCATGATTAAAGCCGGAATAAACCAATTCAGCACAGAAGGGATAAAAAGTGCAAAGAACTCCCAAAATTCCACCACCCCTTTCTGCCAAACCATCAAAGTGGTGATATCTCCAAAAGGACTGAAAGCACCACCGGCGTTTGCAGCAATCACAATATTGATACAGGAAACAGCAATAAAGGCAGGCTCATTGCGCCCAACCGCGAGAATCACTGCGCACATTAAGAGAGCAGTGGTCATATTGTCGGCAACGGGTGAAATGAAAAATGCCATCACGCCAGTGAGCCAAAATATTTGTCTTAAATTAAAGCCCTTGTGAAGCAGCCAAGAGCGTAGTGCATCAAAAATACGTCGTTCTTCCAAGGCATTCACATAAGTCATTGCTACTAGTAAGAATAAAAATAGCTCGGCGTAATCTAATAAATTATGCCGAGCCGCTTGCGCAGGCAAGTCACTACCGCCTCCATACGCAATAGCAATAGCTACCCAGATTAATCCCGCCGCTAGAATGACTGGTTTAGATTTACGTAAGTGTGTAAATTCTTCTAAGACCACCAGAACATAGGCACAGAGAAATACAAGTAACGAAAAATAGCCAACCGTATGTTGTGTAAGATCAAGGCGTGCTTCTGAACCGCCGCTTGTGGCTGCCCAAGACAGCTCAGGGAAGGCGAAAAGAACTAAAAGTAACCAGCTTAAAGTAAGGTAGGGCATAAGCGGCTCCTAAAGGTGCAATGCTAAGAAAATAGGTGCTTCATTATTTTGTGTTTAGAGGAAAAGAGGGAAGTTTGAATCTCGCATGTTCCACGCACTGCGTCTAGGCTTTTTTACTGAGTATCCACTTAGATAGATTATTTTGCTGCAGTGAGCTGGCAATGATATATACACCAAGATTATTTGAAAAAAGGCATGCTATGAAAAGATTATTATTATTAGGGCTGACTAGCTTATTAGTGGCTTGTGGAAGTAAAGAAGAATCCACTGCTAGCAATACCAATGGGGCCAATAAAGTAGCCGCTGTTGCTGCTCCAATGGATAAGGCAGCCTTAGCAGAGGAAGCTAAAACTGCGATTAAAGCCTATGGCGGTAGCTTAAAGAGTGAGCTACAAACAGCGATGCAATCCGGTGGCCCCGTCAATGCTTTAACGGTCTGCAATATGAAAGCACCTGAAATTGCCCAATCAGTTGCGGCTAGCCAACAGGTACAAATATCACGAGTAAGCTTGCGTCATCGTAATCCAACCACGGGTGTGCCTAATGAGTGGCAAACTCAGGTACTAAATGATTTTGAAGCGCGCAAAGTAAAAGGTGAAGCGATTGAGTCCTTGGTATATTCTGAAATGGTCAAGCAAGGTGACAAGCAAGAGTTTCGTTTTATGAAAGCTATTCCTACCGAAGCCATCTGCTTGACCTGTCACGGTACTGAGATTAGCCCTGCGGTGATGACCCGTATCAATGAACTTTATCCACAAGATAAAGCCACAGGTTTTAAAGAGGGTGATTTACGTGGCGCCTTTGTAGTGGTAAAAAACTTACCTTAACCCCAAGTGTAGGCAGATTAGGTTTGAAAAGCATGTTATCCAATGCCTTGGAGCTTTATATCACGGCGGCTCATGAGTGCCCTTACCTTGAAGAGCGTAAGGCGACGAACCTGCTCGTGGATCCAGCTTATACCATGGATAACCGCACCTATAGCCATCTGTTAAACAAAGGCTTTCGGCGTAGTGGGAGCGATGTCTATCGCCCTTGCTGCTATCGTTGTCAGTCCTGTGTTTCTACCCGTATTCCCGTTGAACAATATAGACCTTCACGTAGCCAAAAGCGTACTTGGAAACTCAATCAAGATTTAACCGTACGCGTAAACGAAGAAGGTTATCGTGATGAATACACTGAGCTGTATTTAAATTATGTCCGCTCCCGCCATGCTGGGGGTGGCATGGATGATGATACACCCAGTACCTTTGCCAATTTTATTCTCACCCATTGGTGCAACACCGTACTGATCGAGTTTTGGAAGGGTGAGACTTTATTTGCAGTGGCCGCGACGGACTGGCTTAAGCAAGGTTTGTCTTCGGTGTATACCTTCTTTGATCCTCAAGAAGGCAGTGAGCGCGGCTTGGGTACTTTCGCCCTGATGTGGCAAATTCAGTGGGCACAAGAGCTAAAGCTGCCTTATGTATATCCAGGTTATTGGATTAAAGAATCGCCCAAAATGAGTTACAAAGTACGCTTCCAGCCGATTGAAGGCTTTGTGAATAATCAATGGGTATCGCTTGATAAGACCGAACTCGATTAAGGCTGCCAGATGGACTTAACGGATGAGCAGCTCTTACGTTATAGCCGTCAAATTCTGTTGCCGCAGTTTGGGATAGAAGGGCAGGAGCGTTTGTCTCAGTCTACTGTACTTATCTTTGGTTTAGGCGGTTTGGGTTCTCCAGCATCCTTGTATTTAGCTGCCAGTGGTGTAGGCAAGCTAATCTTAATTGATCCCGATGTTGTAGAGTTAAGTAATTTGCAACGCCAAATTGTGCATGGTCAAACGAGTATTGGCCTTCCTAAAGTAGTATCTGCTCAACAGCGTTTACAACAACTCAATCCCAACATTCAAATTGAAATACAGCAGCAAGTACTTGTTGGTGAGACTTTATTAGCACAAGTCCGACTCGCAGATGTGGTACTAGATTGCACTGATAATTTAGCCACTCGCTTAGCGATTAATGCTGCTTGTGTGCAGGCCAATAAGCCGCTGGTTTCTGCAGCCGCCATTCGTTTTGAAGGGCAGATTGGTGTGTTTCATACCGACACCCATTCACCCTGTTATCAATGCTTCTCTGGTAAGTTTGCGGAGCTACCGCAAACTTGTAGTACCAATGGCGTATTGGGGCCAGTGCTGGGTGTACTAGGCAGCATGCAAGCACTAGAAGCGATTAAGCTCCTAACCCACATCGGCAAGCTTTTAAGTGGACGAATGCTATTTTTCGACGCACTCAGCATGGAGTGGACGACGATTCGCGTACCGAAGCGTGCTGATTGCCCAGTTTGTGCTAAATAATAGCTGACCAAGCTCACTACGCTTTAGGTAGAAATAAGCCAGAGGTTAATTAATAAAATTACTGATTTTTTGATGAATAAAGATGCGCCACTCTAAGTGCCCAGACTGACTGAGCACCTAAGTTTGGGCAAGGGTATTAACGGAAGCTATCCGCATGATAGCGTGTAGACATGAATCCTTGCAGATTGGATACCACTTCAAACGCATCTTTTAAGTGTCGGCGCTCTAGTGCTGATAATTCCTCAGGAGGTACGTAGTTGTTGGGTTTTTGGCCTTGCTCGATTTGTTTAGCTTGATGCTGTAAGCGCACCATGCTGATGAATTCAAAGGCATCTTTAAGATCGTCAATATTGACTTGTGTAATGCCATGAGCAGCGGCAATAGCATCTAAACGCTCCCAAGTATTTACCGCATGATGTCCGCCCGCTAGTGTGTAAACACGCGCTAAATCAATCACCGGTACTACTCCGCGCTTTTTCATATCCATGCCTTTTTCATCGCTATCCACATGCTCTTTATCGAGCACGAAGCTACGGAAGAAGCCAAGTGGTGGGCGATGGCTCAGTGCATTACTCGCCATAAACGCTTGGAAGAGCGTGTTGGATTTAGTTTTTGCTAAGAAGCCTTCTTGTAATGATTCCAACAGGCTGCAATCGCCATATAAGCAACGTAAGTCAAAGAAGATACTAGCATTTAACAGTGCTTGACCATTCGGCGTATCAATCCATTGATTGAAGTAACTACGCCACACCGCTAAAGGCTGTCGCCACTCATCATTAGTAGCCATAATATTGCCCGGGCAGTACACATAACCACATTCATTCATGCCATCGCTAACAAATTTGGCAACGTTGCGGAAGTATTCGCCATGTTCGGTTTCATTGTACGAATCAGACAAAATCATGCCGTTGTCTTGGTCAGTATGTGCAGTCTGCTCACGCCGTGCCATTGAGCCAGCTACGATAAACGCATACGGAATGGGTGGCTTGCCAAATTGCTCTTCCGCCATCGCAATTAGACGGCGCACAATCGCTTGGCCAATCGAAGTAATCGCATGACCAATGTCATAAGCAGGTAGACTTTGTTTAACCAAGCCTACCAATACTTTTGGCAGGCTTTTGCTGAGCTCACTTAAACGTGCCACGCTTTGTGCACAGTAAATATCGGCAACTAAATAAATGGCGCTATGAGTTTGTCCGCGTAACAAGTCAGTAGCTGAAATCACACCCACAATCTTGCCTTGGTCAATGACAGGGACATGGCGAATATTCCGACGAGCCATGAGTAACAAGGCTTCAGAAGCTTGGTTATTAGGCGCTAAAGTTAAAGGTTCAGTGGTCATGATTTCAGTCACAGGCTGATAAATATCCAGACCGTGCGCCACTATTGAACGAAAGTCTGCATCGGTCACAATGCCAGAAAGATGTTCTTCGTTATTGATGACCAACGCTGTGCGTGAGCTGTGTTGGTTCATTTGCTGTGCGACTTGTTGAATGCTAGTGCTGAGTGGAACCAGTAGCGGTTGCTTCATCAAGTCACTGACATGCAGGGTAATCATGGCATGATTGTCAGTATTGCGTAGCTCTTGCAGAGCATTACGTACACGATCGGCTTTATGCTCAGAGAAGTAGCTAGCAAAGCGTTGATAGCTTTCTAGCAGTTGCATAAATAGAGTGCCTGAGAGGGTATAAAATAAAGAATCTTCTAACGCACGCACAGTCAAGTTGACCTCACCACCGCGCATTACTGAGCGATAGCCGAACCAATCACCTGCTCCAAAACGCCCGTGAAGAATGCCATCATCACGAATCAGCTCAACTGCACCATAGCGAATTAAAAACACATGATCATTGGTTTTACCATGCCGCATAATGGTTTCGTTTTGTTGCACACTGACTTCTTCTACCGCTTCAGCTAATTCTGTAAGCGTGGCTAGTGGCAGCCCTTTAAGTGGCATGCTTTGCGCCATGTAGTCGCGGATTTCAAGGAGGTTCTTGTCCATGAGAGTTCTACCTTAATTTTTAGATTTGTGATGCGGAGCATAATTGCTGCACTGCAATATGATAAGTGTATAGGTTTTGACTTGCTATGAACTTGATATCTAGCAAGAATTAGTAATGGAATTAAATTCAAGTTAGGAGCAAGTGGAAAACCTACTCCGCTGTTTAGAGCTAGTTTCAAATAAATAAACGATCAGCATGCAGGCTAAAGCTGCATGCTATCTGTAGATAATTAGCCAGCGATATAACGCTGTAATTCTGCGATCATAAAGCGTTGTTCTTCCATGATTACTTTCATCACATCCCCGATAGAAATGATGCCGATTAATTCGCCTTCTTTGGTAGCGATGGGTAGGTGGCGAATGCGGCGCTCAGTCATAATCGCCATACAATCGTTAACGGTTTTGTCTGGCTCAATAGTGACAACCTTGGCTGTCATGATCTCGCTAATCGTTGTTTCACGAGAACGTTTGCCTTGAAGAATGACTTTTCGCGCATAGTCACGCTCTGAAAGAATGCCCATCAATTGTTTATTTTTTACGACTGGTAGAGCGCTAAGATTGCGTTCCGCCATGATAGTAAGCGCATGGTAGACCATATCTTCGGGTGCAACCGTTGATAAGGTTTGATTCGCACTGTTTAGAAACTCCCTGATTGTTCTCATATCCTCTCCCTCGTAGGTTTTCGTTGAACGCGTTAAACTAACTTGAGTAATGCTGCAGTGCACTAAGCATAGGATTATTTTAGATGCTCTTTTGAAGAGTGCCACAGTTTATTCAATGGGTAAACTATCCCTAGGTAATCATTGGACATGCAATCGGCTATTTCTTTTTGACAAGACTAGGTTAGAATAGAAAGTTTTCTAAAACTTCTCGAAAGGTATATTGAACATGGCACGTGTCACCGTTGAAGATTGTGAGACTGTAAACTGAACTGTGTAACTGCTATATAACGTGAATCCCAAGAAGGAGCAGTAACATGGAACGCCTCGACCCGAAACTCATGGATGACTTACTCAGCGATTGCAAAACGCCTGCTGATGTC